>Ga0307516_10000050_pt1 | contig 129848 bp, 123 predicted proteins | sample 19_EM_MG_FD_203310 | JGI IMG/M metagenome (GOLD analysis project Ga0307516, IMG submission 203310) | Populus trichocarpa ectomycorrhiza microbial communities from riparian zone in the Pacific Northwest, United States - 19_EM | ecosystem: Host-associated > Plants > Roots > Unclassified... | reverse complement strand
TTTCTCCAACAGCAGCCTAGGAACGCTGAGCACACCGACGATCGGGGAGTTCAAGAACGGGCGCGGCGAGTTCTTCGACCAGGAAGAATTGGATGGCCGATCGATTTTGGTTCGCTTTGTCATCTCGCACATTACCCCGCGCTCGGTTCACTTTGAACAATCCTACTCGTCGGACGGCGGCAAGAGCTGGGAGACAAATTGGATTGCCACCGACACGCGCGAAACCCCCGATCGATAACGCCTCGTTACAACAGCGCAGCCGCGCGGCCGGAGCCGCCGCAATACGTGCACCGCAGGCGCCCGCTGCTCGTGCACGCGGGGCAAGTATTGAGCTGCGCTGTGCCATGCGCCCCTTGAGGAGGGTCGTACCAGCTGCCCCGACCGGCGCAGGAGGAACACGTCAAAGAGCCGCTTCCCTGGCATTGAGAGCACGGGGCTCCAGCCCCCTGGGAAGACGTCGGTGTTCCCTGAGGCGTAGTACCCGCTTGTCCCGCGGGCAAAACCTTGACGAGCCGCGGGGCGAGCCATGCGACCGGGTTGAGCCCGAAGGCATTCGCCAAGGTGAGGAACCATCCCACCACGGTCCATCCAAGGAGAAAGTTAAAGAAGAACAGCTGCTTCAGGGAAGTAACCACCGGCTTTCCCTGCCGCACGCGCAACCACGCAATCAACGTCGGAGCGAAATACAAGGCCCAGAACAATAGACCGCGCATTGGCATCTCCCCTTTTCGTTATCTGACTTCGGAGAATATGACGCTCTGGCCCCGTCGGATATACACGAATCCTGGTATTCCGGGCCATACTCACCCGATCACCATGGACCTACGATATCCATAAGCACCTGAAAATGTTAGATTTCCCTTAAATCAGCGCGAGATCGCGATCGAGGTCGGTATGAGTGCAATCATCGGCAAGATTTTGTTGCTTGCGTTGTTCACCGTCTGGCTCACAGCCTGCAGTCCCTCACCAAGACCACCCACCGCATCTGCGAGCCCGCCGCCCCCCGCCTCGACGCCGACCGAGATAACGGCGATGGCGCCGATGGCCGCGATTCCAGCCTCCATTGACGATTGGGCAAAGGGTGCGCGCATTTTCGAGGGCCTGGGAAATTTTCACCGCAAGATTGCGACGAAATCGCCGGAAGCTCAGCAGTACTTCGACCAAGGGATGCGCTTCTTGTGGGCGTTCAACCACGATGAATCGACACGCTCGTTCGCCCGCGCTGCGCAGCTCGATCCGGACTGCGCCCCCTGCTACTGGGGCGTGGCGCTCACCGTGGGGCCCAACTACAATCTGCCGGTCATGGCGCCGCCGCGCGCCCAAGTCGCGTTCAAACAGCTCACCAAAGCGCAGGACGTCGCCGCACGCGCCTCGCCCGCCGACCGCGCCCTGATCAGCGCGCTGGCGAAACGCTATCCGAACGCTCAGCCGCTCGATCCGAGCAATTCGGCGCCGGTTCTGACCGCGTACTCGCAAGCGATGAATGCCGTGGCGAAGCAATTCCCGGGCGATCTCGATGTGCAAACCCTGTACGCCGAGTCGAAGATGAACCTCAATGCCTGGAAACTCTGGACGCCGGAGGGTAAGCCCACCCCCGGCACCGAGGAAATTGTCGCAACGCTCGAGTCCGTTCTCAAACGAGATCCACACCATCCGGGCGCGAACCACTACTACGTTCACACGCTGGAAGCTTCACCGGACCCGGGAAAAGCAGTGGCCGCGGCGGAGCGATTGCGGGGCATGATGCCGGCGGCAGGACACCTGGAGCACATGCCCGCGCACATCATGCAGCGGGTGGGCCGATATGAGGAGGCGGCGGAAGCGAACCGCAAGGGCGCCGCGGCAGATAAGAGCTATTTCACGAAAACTGCGCCTCCTGACTACTACGCCATGTACACGGGCCACAACTACCAATTTCTCGCTTACTCCGCGGCGATGGAAGGACGCAAAGCGGAAACGCTCGCGGCCGTGCGCAACTCTCGCGAGACGATTCCGGACGAGATGCTCCTCGGCATGCCCGGCTTTGACTGGCCCCTGGCGGCGGAATACGCCGCGACGGTGCGATTCGGGCTATGGGAGGACATGATCGCGAAGCCCGCGCCGAATCCGAAGCTGCCGGCGCTCACGGGCGGGTATCTCTACGGCAGGGGTGTGGCGCTTGCATCAACGGGGCGCGTAGCGGAGGCGCAAGCCACGCTTGCTCAATTGCAGCGGCTCGCGGCGAGCCTGCCAGCCGATGCGCTCGCGGGATTCAACAGCGCGAGGGATGTATTGGCGGTGGCTACTGCAGTGGTCCAGGCCCGTATCGCGTCGGCGGGACATCATCCCGATGAGTCCGTCTCCCTCCTGCGTCAAGCCGTGTCGATGGAAGACGGGCTCGCCTACGACGAACCCAAGGATTGGTTCTTTCCCGTGCGCCAATTGCTGGGCGCAGAGCTGATGGCAGCGGGACGCGCGGCCGAGGCGGAAGAGGTCTACCGCAAGGATTTGGAACTCAACCCGGCGAATGGCTGGTCGCTGTTCGGATTGCAAACAGCCTTGCGCGCACAGAACAAAACGGATGCCGCGGACAAGGCCGAGCGCGAATTTCACGCGGCGTGGAAGAACGCCGATGTGACATTGACGTCGTCTGCGATTCTATAGGCGCCCTCCTACACGCCGGCCAAGGTGATGAAAGCGCAGACCAAACCATAATTTCCGCGTCGAAGGTCAGTAGGCCGGGGGAGTTTCGCCCCCAGCCTCTCGCAGAACCGTACACTCAAAATTGACAAGTAGACGAGTTATGAACTACGATGGTTCATATCTTACGGATTTGATCTGCCGCTTGGCACTCCAGTCACGGTCAATCGGCTGAGGCGACTGCCGCTCCCGGATGGCGCCTGTCCGACGTCCAGGAAGCAGATGGAGAGTTACACGACCATGATCTCTGAGAGTGCCGTCCACTGGGATCCATACCGGCCGGACTTCTGGATGAATCCCTACCCGGTATTTCGACGTCTGCGCGAAGAGGCGCCGCTGTACCACAACGAGCAGTACGGCTTCTACGCCATCAGTCGTTTCAGCGACGTAGAGAATGGGTTCTCCAACCGCGAAACGTTCAGCTCCAGCCGTGGCGATGTCCTCGAATACATCAAGGCAGACATGGAGATCCCTCCGGGAATGTTCATTTGGGAAGATCCTCCCGCTCATACCGTGCACCGCAGTGTTTTGACACGAGTGTTCACTCCAAGACGGATGAACGAACTGGAAGATAAGATTCGCGCCTACTGCGTTCGATGTTTAGATCCGTTGGTCGGCGCCGGTCGTTTTGACTTCATCACCGATTTTGGTGCGGACATGCCCATGCGCGTGATCGGCATGCTGCTCGGTATCCCCGAAGAGGACCAGGAAGCGATTCGCAACAAACTCGATACGTCCCTGCGCACAGAAGCAGGCAAGCCGCTGGAGGTGTCGAACGCCAGCTACAGGGGTGCAGGTTTCGAAGAATACATCGATTGGCGCATCAAGCATCCTTCCGACGACCTCATGACAGAGCTGCTGCAGGTCGAGTTTCAGGATGAGACGGGTACGAGACGGAAACTCACTCGAGAGGAAATTCTCATCTTCGTCAACATACTCGCGGGCGCCGGCAATGAAACGACCACACGCCTGATCGGTTGGGCCGGCAAGGTGCTGAGCGAGCATCCAGAGCAGCGTGCCGAACTAGTCAGGAATCCCGCGCTGATTCCGAACGCCATCGAGGAGCTCCTACGCTACGAACCGCCGGGTCCTTCAGTCGCGAGATATATGCGGCGAGACGCCGAGTTCCATGGTCAAACGGTGCCTGCCGGCAGCGCTATGCTGCTGCTCGTCGCGTCCGCCAATCGAGACGAGAGGCGCTACCCAGACGGCGACCGATTCGACATTCATCGACAAGGCCCGCCCCACATCACCTTTGGACGCGGCATCCACGCCTGTCTCGGATCCGCGCTCGCAAGAGTAGAGGGACGCGTAGCTCTGGATGAACTTCTGAAGCGATTCCCCACCTGGACGGTGGACCTCGACAACGCAAAGCTGTCGTCGACATCCACTGTGCGCGGCTGGGATAACCTGCCCGCATTCACGGGAAGTGCCGGGAGTAAGGCGGTTCGACACGAAGCGGGTCCGGACGCGACCGGACAGCCCGTCGCCAATGCAGCGCCGGATGCTGAGAATTGGGAGCTCACATTATCGACGCCCATGGGTCCTCAGGTGATGACCGCCCAACTCGTCAGGAGCGGCGATAATTTCACCGGCACCATTTCCTCGGGCGAGATGGGGGTTAAAGATATCACCGGCAAGAGCTCCGGGAACACGCTCACCTGGACGCTGAATCTTGCAAAACCGGTCTCCATCAAACTTGGTTTTACGGCCGACATCGATGGCGACAAGATGACGGGTAGCGTGAAGCTCGGCATGTTCGGCAAAGCGGCTCTCGCCGGTAAGCGCATTTGATCACGGATGGGTGTGTCGGCGATTCCAGTTCATTCGGAGGATGAAACGTTGATGACGAAGATCACTTACGTCGAATTCGGCGGCAACGAGCGCGTCCTCGATGTAGCGCCGGGACTCTCTGTGATGGAAGGAGCGGTCAGAAACAACGTGCGAGGGATCATCGCGGAATGTGGCGGGGCCTGCTCATGCGCGACGTGCCACGTGCACGTCGACGAAGCCTGGCTCGATAAGTTGGACAAGAAGAGCGAGGCCGAGGAACTTCTGCTCGATGCGGTTTGCGATCTTCAGCCGAATAGCCGCCTCTCGTGTCAGGTCGAGGTTACCGAGAAGCTCAACGGTCTCATCGTGCGCATGCCGGCGAAGCAGGTGTAGCCTGCTCTGCTGCTCTGCGCCGCGTCAATCAAGAAGCCGCTGACGATCTCGCCGTCCGACGAATCGCACGGAACATGCCGCTGCGATCCGATTGCCACCGGCGCCGGCCCATGATGGATAACAGCGTCTTGGCGCTCTCGGCGTCGATGCCGGCAACGCAAGCGGCGGAATCGAACAGCAGCGGTTTGCCAAGCAGCCGCCCGGCCTCTACGGATTCCACAGCTTCAAATCCCAGTGTCCATTCCGGAAATTCTCGTTCGGCGATCGGCTCTCGAAGAAGCGTCTGATACTCCCGCTTGTCGGAGAAGATCGTGCTGCACGAAAGATCCATGGAGGTTGCTTCGCCCTCGAGAAGAAGCAAAAGTCGGCCGTGCGTGTACAGCATCATTCCCGATACGTCATTCTTGCGGTTGACCTTGCGCGCCTTGGTGAGGAATTGGACCGTGTCGTGCTCGGACAGTGATAGGCCTCGTGTGGCCGAAAACAGCAAGTGCTGCCAGGCGAGTATCACAGGGCGGCGAGTCAGCAAGTTGTGGACGCTTGCTTCACGGTGGCGCTTCGCGCAATCAGCTCACCCGCTCAGAAGAACCGGCGAAGAGAGCCTCGTGGCGGGCGCAGATTGAAGGCCAGAGGGTTGCTGCTTCGGGGGTGTCGAGTCCGAAACTGTCTCTGAGGGTCGCGACGAGCTCGTCTGCGGAGTTCAGCAACTTCTTCTCGACGCGAGTCGCGTGAATAGTCGTCCGAACGCGGCCACGCAAGGAGAGGTGCGCATCGGCTGTGCGGCGTTGGACGACAAGATTTTGGATGAAGGGGGAAGCCGGATCCGTTTGAAGAAACCGGCACTTTCGCGCGAGCAGCGCTTCGTCGGCGGGCGCGACACGGAAGTCGAAACTGAAAGACTCGGCGTCGCCGTACGCGATTTCAGCAAATCGCCAATAGCCGTCGCCCAGCTCGCTCAGCCCGAGACGATACGGGCGATCCTCGCGTTCGGATTCCCTCAGCGGTAGCGGCTCGGCCAGGCTTCCTCCAAATCCGACGTCGACGAGGTAAGGCTGATCGAGGCAAACCAGCAGGCACAAGTGATTTCCCAGTTGTGCGTCACCTGCCCGCACTCGCATGACGCCGGCGCTCATGCGCATCACGTCGAAGCCGATTTGATTCAGTGCCCATCCCATCACACTGTTCATTTCATAGCACCAGCCGCCACGTCGCTGGCAGACGATCTTGTCGTAGTTCGCCTCCCGATCCAAGACGACCGGACGACGCAGCTGCACGTCGAGATTTTCGAACGGGATCGCGTATTGATGGGCTCGATGTATTGCTCTGAGCGTCGCGAGATCGGGCCGCACACTGCCTTCAAAACGTATGCGATGCAAATAGGCAGAAAGTTCCAAGGAATACCTCCCCGTTGTTTCCAGCATTGCGGAATTCCACCGTCCATACAACATCAACCAATTATGTGCTGCAACGCGGCAATTTTATCGCGAGGTCTACCGTTAAAAATGTTGCTTGGAGGCCCTGGCCCCTCCACTCTGGGTCTTTAGACTTTCTCTAGGGTCAGCCATGAACATCCTCTTATGGGTCCTTCAAATCCTTCTCGCCTTGCATACCACGATGGGCGCGGTGTGGAAGTTTTCCAATTCCGAGCAAACCGTGCCTTCCTTGGCAGCGATTCCCCACGGAGTTTGGCTGGCGATGAGCGTCTTTGAGCTGCTTTGCAGCGTGGCCCTGCTCCTACCGGCTGTGCACAAGCCCCTGGCGGTCCTGGCCCCTATCGCGGCGACCTGCATAGCCGCGGAAATGCTGTTTCTTTGCGCGGTGCATATTAATTCCGGTTACGCGGGGTACGGCCCAATGATCTATTGGCTTGTCGTCGCTGCGATATGCGCGTTTATTGCCTACGGCAGGTTTATGCTAAAACCTCTTTGACAGGCCGAGTCCGGGTCAGCGGGCCGCCAGGTCGTCGAGAATAGGGCAATCCGGACGCTGATCTCCACGGCAATTGCGAGCCAGGGATTCAAGGGTTCGCTGCATCGCCTGCATCTCCAGGATCCTCTGCCCCAGATCATCGGCATGTTCCTGCGCAAGCTTTTTGACTTCGCGACTCGCACGATGCTTGTCGTTCCATAGGTCCAGAAGCACGCCGATCTGCTTCATCGAGAAGCCAAGTCCACGGCAGCGCTTGATGAATTGCAACCGGTGCAGATCTCCACCGCCGTAGAGCCTGTAGCCAGCGAAGGTTCGATTGGCCTTCGGGATCAGGCCGATGCTCTCGTAGTGCCGGATCATCTTGGCACTCACGCCGGTGGCTGCCGATGTTTCGCCGATATTGTGCAAGCCATGGCGGCGCGCTTCCGCCAGTTCCGGTCGCGGTAATGACTGTCTGCGCATGACGCACCTCCCACTCGGCTTTCGGCCAACACCCCGCGCAATCATCGCACGTAAAGGCGCTCGAGAAATCGCCTGTTGACCCTGACATGGGGGGAAGGCTGATCCTTTCCGACACGGCATTTCGCCGCAACTTGAAAGGAAAAGATCATGAACATTCACAGCGCCATTCTGCAGTACATCCCGGGTTCCGTCGTCGGCAGCCGCTATCGGGCGGCCATCGTGTCGGCGGGCAGCTCCACCAGCCCAGGCGAAGCGGCAGATCCGTCCAACCAGGTTTCCGGGGCGTGCGCCTGTTGCGGCTGCGACTATTGCCAGTGCGTCAACTGCCAATGCTGTGGTTGCAGCGACTGCCGTTGCGCCGCTTGAAGATGTCGCGGGTCCTGGTGATTTACCTCAGGTGACCTGACGTGCCGAGCTGCCGCTACCCCAGACAAGCCCCCGATCGGGGAGTCCGGTAGCGGCACCTCCCCCGTCTTCATCGTCACCCAATCGCCCTTTGGCCTGGGCAACCGACCGAAGGCCGCTTTTGAGCGGCTGCGCATGCTGGCGCCATGACGGCACCAACGACGAGTGTACATGGGTCGCTGTATGCGATCTGGCACGTCTATGTTCGGGCTGTAGTAGCCGTGGTCATACGCGAAAGCAGGGTTAATCGCCACGTTCGGTCCGGAGGTGCCGAAGAAGTAATCGGGCACCGGGAAGATCGTGTAGGTCGGCATGCGAAGCGGATCGTTCGTCTGCATGTGCAGAATCCGCTGCTCGACCGCTCCTGCCTGGTACTTCGCGATGCGCTCGTCGTTGACACCGCTGTAAGGGTTGTCGGCCGACATCGCGGCGGTGTCGCGTTCCAGTTGCCGAACCGTGGGGTCGTCGGGAGCCGGCATGCCATGCACGTAGATCGAAGCGCCCTGGGCATCGACGTCATACGGCGTCCCGGCGCTCGCCGTGGTCGACAGCAGGCCCTTGATGTTGGCCGCCTGCAACTACGCCACCGGTCAGGACGGCGCCGATGACCATCGAGATGAGCGCCGCGGCAATCATCAGCGCAACGCTCGAGCGGACGGCCTGCAGGATGCAATTCACCTGAGTTGACTTCATTTTCGCGCCCCCTTCGGTTTGGACATGCTTCGATCGCGACACCGGCTCGGCAGCAGCCAGACATAGGGAACTAATGCGACAGCTCGATGACGCTACATTGACCGATAGGTTTAAGAACGAAGTACGCATATTCCCCCGAATCTCCCCCTTCGATGGCTAAGGTTGAACTCTCCGGCCGGCAGTGTCGGGTATATTGGGTTTTTCCTCCGCGACGCGCAGGGTTCGTCCTGGCACTGACGGAGGCCGGTTTGAGCCAGGGGAGGCCGATGGCGACATCACTTTACGACCTCAGTGTGCCGACCTTCCTGCAGACGGTGAAGGCCATCGGAGGTTTCCTCGACCTCGCGGTCAAGCACTGCGCCGATACCCGCACAGATCCGGACGACTTCGTGCACGCCCGGCTCTTCGACGATATGGCGCCCTTCCATTTCCAGATCGAAGCAGCGTGGCATCATTCCGTGTGGGGGCTGGAGGCCGTGAAGACCGGCGTGTTCGCCCCGCCCGCATTGGTCGGACCGGTTCCTTTCGCCGACCTGCAGGTCATGATCGGCAGGGCGGTAACGGCGCTGGAGGCGCTCACCCCCGACGAGGTCAACAGCTGGGCGGGCAAGGACCTAGACCTTCAGATCGGCCCACGGAGGCTGGCCTTCACGTCAGAGACCCTCATCCTTTCGTTTTCGCTGCCCAACTTCTATTTCCACGCCGTCACCGCATACGACATCCTGCGCACGCGGGGTGTGCCACTCGGAAAGCGCGATTACGAGGGCCGGCTACGCACTCGGACTGCCTGGACCAGTACCCAATAGGACGCCTTCGCGGAAACGACAGCTTCTGCCCGAGACCAGTAATTCCTGCGTACCAGGCGGCGAGCCAACACCGGTCCAAAGGCGGCTACGATCAGCGGAGCGGCAACTGGAGCGCGAATCCCCGCTGCTACCGACTGCCCGCGTACCTCAAAGAGGTCAACGCGAGTTCATTATGGGCAGGCAATGCCGAGTGGATGAATCACAAGATCAATACCCCTGCCGCCGTGCGCTACTCAGCGCTCTTTCCCGCGTTCGAAGCCGACGCGATGATCGCCATGATCGAGCATGAGCCCGTCGGCTGCCCAGCACGACCGGAACCCCATTCAATTGACACGCTCCGTGCCCTGCAAGAGGGGTAGCAGCGCGGTCGATGCTGCCCTGAGCCAGGATGATCGCGCGACCCAATGTCGCGAATTGCCAGACATCAGTGACTGCCGGGCCTACAAACATCAGCGGAATCGCGACGTCATACGCCCAAGGCGAGCCGTGCATATAAGGGACATCCGGGTCGGGCCGCGTGATGAAATCGCCTTCACGCGGCACGACCGGAAGCTGGCCGGTGTGTCCCGGAAAATAAGACCGGGCAAACATGTCGAGGAAGCGCTGTTGCGTTGCCTGGGCGTGGCTCGGGGTCGCTTCGCGCGCGCGGACCACATCGGCTCTGGGTGCTTGTCCCGCGTGCTGCCGGAAATCGCGCAACCAATCAGGACAAGAGCTGCGCTTGTCAGAAAGATACGAAAGAGAAAGGATTTCATGCAGACCTCCTGCGAGCCGGGGTCTTGGTAGCCTCTAGAATATGCGATCGTCCGCTCTGACGCGATCAAATTGGTTTTCCGAGTGGTCTCCTAGGGGGGCCTCGTCAAGCCAGCTCGGCTACGCACTGCGCCAGCGACATAACTTCGACCTTGGAACGGAGCGTATAGCGGGTCGAGCCCGGATAAACCACCAACAACCGTTGTAATTCCAGGTCCTCGAGCGCCGAACCCATCGACGGAGTCATCTTCGGTGCATCAGCCCGTTTGATCTCAATTCCAATGCGTCGCCCTTTCAGAAACAACAACAGATCGAGCTCTGCGCCGGCTTGCGTTCGCCAGTAATAGGCATTGGCCTTGGGCAAATGAGCAAGTAGTTGCTCGATGACGAACCCCTCCCATGATCCGCCAACCACGGGATGCCCCTCGAGTTGCCGGCGGTCGCCGATTCCGAGCAACGTATGCAGGAGTCCTGAATCCCGAATGTAGACCTTCGGAGATTTGACCAACCGTTTACCGACATTGGCGTACCAAGGCTCGAGCACACGCACGACGAGCGCGCCGGATAGAGCGTCAAGATGGCGCTTGACAGTGGTATGAGCTTCGCCCAGGGATCGCCCAATCTCCGAGCTGTTCCAGATACCGCCTGAGTAATGCGCGGTCATGGTCCAGAATCTGCGCATCGTTCCTGACGGCACTTGCACGCCGAGCTGAGCCAAGTCGCGTTCTAAGAAAGTGCGAATGAAATCCTCGCGCCAGGCGCCGCTCGCGGCTTCCGTGCGGGCCAGAAAGGACCGCGGAAAACCGCCGCGCAACCATAAGCGATTGAGATCCGGGCTCTTAAGCTCCTCAAACGTGAAACCGCCCATCTCGACGATTGCTATTCGGCCCGCCAGCGTTTCAGAACTCTGCCGTAGCAACTCCGGCGAGGCGCTACCCAGGATTAGAAATCGCGCACGAACCGGCTTGCGATCCAACAATACCCTGAGAATCGGAAAAAGATCGGGACGACGCTGCACCTCATCGATCACGATCAGCCCGCGCAATGACTCGAGCGCCGTCAAGGGTTGGGACAGCCGTGCCAGATCGACGGGATTTTCGAGATCGAAGTAAGTGCTCTTCGACCCCTCTGCCAGCTGCCGCGCCAGAGTAGTCTTGCCGCACTGACGAGGACCCAGCAACGCCACCGCAGGACCCATCTTTAGGCCTGAGCGCAGCCTAGTTAGCAGTTGAAGTCGTTTCAACATACCTTGAATATTGAGCGATCTCCGCTCAATATTCAAGGTCAAATTAGTTGACGTGACGGTCCGGTAGGCATGCCGAGGCGGGACGCCTCTTGGCCACCGACTGCCTCAAACCGACCCGAGGCGGACGTTCAGAGCTACGTCGCGGAGACTCGCCAACCTTCACCCTCACGCGATAGGATGGCGGCACTGAAGCCCGGAGGTTCCGGCGTCACGCCATGCGCGGCACTCCAAAGCTCGATGCGTTCGGTCATCAGCCGCAGATAGACAGTTGCCGGGTCTTCCGGTCCGCCGGGGTTCCAGCGGTAATGCGCTTCGGTCCAGACGGAGCGCTTGAAGTCCACATCATCCACAATCCGAGCAGGTCCGATCAGCGAAACATAGCTGCGATCCTTGTCGTGCTGGTAAAGTAGGGTCAGCCTACCCGTGCGCTCAACCTCCCGAACCTTTCGGCACCGACGGTTTGTCAGCACATCCACGGACCAATCGCCACCTAGCGGTCTGGGCTGGACAATGCGGGCGTTTGCATCACCGCCATCTCCCTGCGTGACAGCGACACAGAACGTCACCTCGCCAATGAGTTTTCGCGCCAAGTTCAACAGAGGCTCGCTATTCACCGGACCCCTCCTAGGAAGACCGAGCGGATCAAGTGGAGCGTATCACGGCCTCTGCGGTCGCGTTGAGTAAGCGGCTGTGGGATAGTGAGCCATGATCCGTTGGCATCATGCAGCCTTACTGCTGTTCGGCCTGATTGTTGCCGGTTGCAGCACTTAGGAGGCGGCAGCAGACCGATCGGCGCGGCGCGGCGCGCCTTCCTGGCGTCTGGCGTTACCTGAAAGAAGTGGATACTCGATCAGATGGTTCGACGATCAATGTGCCGGCACCGCAGTACGCGGGTTTCATCATCTACACGCCCGATGGCTTCGTGGCAGCGAACGTCATGCCCAACGCGCGAACCTGGTCGTCCGGATCGGCGACCATGTTGAGCAGAGGCGACCATCGCTCCGGCTTTTCACCTGCAAGGTGATCAATATTGGCGGTGTAAGGCCAAGCCCGGAAATCCAAGCATAGATGCGATCGTGAATTCTTCCAAAACGCGTCGGGCGCCACCAGACAAGCAGGCATCATGACGGCGCGAATTCGTAGGTCAGCGACGTGATGGTGCCGCGAAAATATGGCTTGCGCCCCTCAGGCTGTACCCACGACGCCTCGCCGGTGATTGGCACAGTCATGCCGTCCCGCACCTCGTAGTTGGACAGGCTGCATTCCCAGGGCATCATGACGACTTTGTTGCCCACCATGGCGCCACGCGCCTCGGACCGCACCGAGTCGATCAAGCCGGCGTGATTGAACCGGAACAACAGGGTCAGCCTGAGCGGACCATCCATGATGGTGGCGTTGGCAGAGCGGTCGTCAACCGCCTCCCACCGCACACCCTGGCTGGGCAGCAGCGCGGTCGGGTACCACGCCGCTTCGGCGAAGAAGCGCATGAATTCGCCGCGGTCAACCTCGCCGCCACCGCTGACTTTGGCCACAGTGACCAGGCCGAATATCGCCGCGTGCAGCAGGCCCGAGCCGGCGATGTAGCTGTCGACCACGCGAACCACCAGGCCGGGCACCATCGACACCTGGGCGTCCCATAGGAAACCCGGGCGATGCGTCGCGACGCGCTGCCGCGAAGTGAACGGCTTCCAGTGTTCAGCGGTGGTCGATATGTTAAAGGTGCCGACCATTTCGATCGTGAGGGCGGAAACAATCGGCTGGCCTTCCTTCAGCACCGCACGGAAGTAGCGTTGCACCGGTGCAGGCAGGTCCTCGAGTTCGCGTGAGTCGAAGCGTGTCGGGGATGCTGACCGAGCCTTCTTGTCAGTTCCGGCCGCTTCGAGCTTGCGCCTCAGAACCCGCGTGGCGTTGGCCCACTGTTTGGAGCCGTAGGCCGAGACGCCGGCCGCAGCCAGGGCCAGAAAGGCCAGAAGCAGCCCGAGCCAAAGTGGCCACGTCATTCGAGTTCCTTCTTGCGAGCCACCCGTGGTCGACGTAGTCAAGCACACGTTCCACCGCGCCGAAAGGCCAAATTCACTCCCACTCAATAATCTCCTGGCGTCTCAAGCCATTGCCTCCCCATGTGAGGCGATTGAGCCCGAAGTGGCGAGTGAGCGCGAGATCCGCGTAGAAGCGACTCGGGCGTCCGTTGCCATTGGGAAAGGGATGAATGAACACAAGCCTGTGGTGTAAGCGAACAGCGAATTCCATGGGCTCGTATGTCCGGTGGTCGAGCCAGTAGCGGGCATCATCGAAGAGCTCGCGAAGGGCTACGCCGATATTGATCTTTTGTCGCACGTGGCTGCGCATGAAACGAAACCGCGTATCCGCCACCAATCAGGTATCTAACCTGTCCGGCCGTGTTCACAATACCGTCAGTACGTTTTGCCTGGAGATGCCGCTGCGCGCCACGCAGCCCGCCCCTGCACCCTATCGGGTTTCCGCATAGACGCGGGCCTTCTCCTCAGGTGTGAACGACTGTTCGACGAAATCGAGGATTCTGAAGACCTCGGCGGCACGAACATCCACTGTGAAGTAGCAGCACCACGTGCAACCCGCTCGACAGGCCAGCGTGCCGACATCCGGGGCAGCGGCAATCCGAGCGTCGTGGCGCTGCTGAGAACTCTCGAGCGCGCGGAGTACTCCCAAGTCTCGGATCTCGCCACGTGCCCGTGCGTGCTCCTGCTTTGGTATGTCGCGAATAAGGGGAACATCGAGGGTAAACTCCATGGCTCAATCTTAATCCCAATCCTGCAGGGCGGCCCAGCGCGATATACTTTCGGGCATGACCGAAGTGCGCATTTTGTCGATTATTCCGCCAATGACTCAGCTCAACACGCCGTATCCGTCTACGGCGTATCTCACGGGGTTCCTGCGCTCGCGCGGGTTCAATGCGAAACAGGCAGATCTCTCCATCTCCCTGGCGCTCAAGTTGCTGTCGGTGGAGGGCGTGCAGGCTATTCACCGGCAAGTGAGTACGCTGCCTCGCAAAAAACACACGGCAGCCACACACTTTTTTGCCGAGCACTTCGAGTCCTATCGCACTACAATCTCGCCGGCCATTCGATTTCTGCAAGGTCGTGATCCCAGCCTGGCCCATCGTATCGCTTCGAGGCATTACCTGCCCGAAGGCCCGCGCTTTGCACGGCTCGAGGACTACATCGGCAACCGGCAACACGCAGGCGACGCGCTAGACTGGGCCTTTGGTGCGCTGGGACTGCAGGATCGCGCCAAGCACGTCGCCACCCTTTATCTGAATGACCTCGCGGACGTCATCCGGGATGCGATCGACCCGCGCTTCGAGTTCGTGCGCTATGCAGAATCGCTGGCGGCGAGCCAACCGGCGTTCGATCAGCTGCAAACGGCGCTCAGTGCGCCGCACAACCTGGTAGATGCATCCCTGCATGCACTGACGCTCGAAGCGCTGTCGCAGTATCAACCGACCCTGGTGCTGATCACCGCACCTTTTCCCGGCAACGTTTACGGCGCCTTTCGCATCGCGCAAACCACGAAGCAAACCTACCCGTCCATCGTCACGGTATTAGGCGGCGGTTATTGCAATACCGAGCTGCGCGACATGAACGAGCCGCGTGTTTTCGACTACTTCGATTTCATAACGCTCGACGCTGGCGAACGTCCGCTGCTTGCACTCATCGAACACCTGCAGAACAAGCGACCGCTCGATCAGTTGGTGCGCACGTATACGCGGAAGCATCAGTATGTCGACTTCAGGGAGCCCGATATCGCTTTCTCTGAAAGCGGCACACCCACCTACGCGGGCCTGCCGCTGGGCGACTATCTGTCACTGCTGGACATGCTCAACCCCATGCACCGTCTCTGGTCGGACGGCCGCTGGAACAAGCTGACGGTCGCACACGGCTGTTATTGGAAGAAATGCAGCTTCTGCGATGTAAACCTTGACTACATTTCGCGCTACGACCTGGCAACTACCGAGGTGCTCATCGGTCGAATCGAATCGCTAGTTCGCGAGACCGGGCAAACTGGATTTCACTTCGTCGACGAAGCCGCGCCGCCCAAAGCACTCAAGTCGCTTGCGAGTGCACTACTGCAACGGAGACTGGAGATCTCATGGTGGGGCAACATCCGCTTCGAGAAGTCATTCAATGCCGGCCTTTGCCGGCTTCTGGCCGAAAGCGGCTGCATCGCCGTCACCGGCGGATTGGAAGTGGCATCGGATCGCCTGCTCAAACTCATGAAGAAAGGCGTGTCGGTCGAGCAGGTGGCCCGGGTCACACGTGCCTTTTCCGACGCGGGAATCCTCGTACACGCCTATCTGATGTACGGCTTTCCCACTCAAACCGCGCAGGACACCGTCGACGCTCTGGAATACGTTCGCCAATTGTTCGCGGCCGGTTGCATACATTCGGCTTTCTTCCACCGCTTCACTTGCACCGTACATTCGCCGGTCGGCAAACATCCAGAACAGTACGGCGTGACGTTATCACCACCGCTCCAGACCACATTCGCCAACAACGATATCAATTTCACGGACCTCACCGGCATAGACCACGATGTGTTTGGCGCGGCGCTCAAGAAGGCGCTGTACAACTACATGCTCGGCATCGGACTTGATCTCGACGTGCGCGAATGGTTCGAGCAACGCCCGTCAGTTCGAGGCGTCAGCAAAAGAGCCCGCCGCCGCGCGGCCGACGCTGTGCCACGCACGATGGTGCCGCCTAATCTGATCGAGCGGGCGCTGGCCTGAACGCGCCTGCGTGCTCATCGCCTTCAACAAGCCGTTCGGTGTCGCGTGTAAATTCAGCCCGGAGCCGGACCGCAAGACTCTGGCGGATTACATCGACATAAAAAGCGTCTATCCCGCCGGACGCCTCGATACCGACAGCGAGGGCCTGATGCTGCTCACCGACGACGGCATCTTGCAGGCGCGCATTGCGGAGCCGAAGCACGAGATAGCGAAGGTGTACTGGGCGCAGGTGGAGGGTTCTCCGTCTCAAACTGCACTCGATCAGCTGCGCAAAGGCGTGAGTCTCGGCGACTTCACGACGCAGCCCGCGAACGCGAATCTCATTGAGGAACCTCAAGAACTGTGGCCGCGAGATCCGCCTATCCGCTATCGAGCGAAAATTCCCACTGCGTGGGTTGAGCTCACGATACGTGAGGGAAAGAACCGACAGGTGCGGCGCATGACGGCAAGGGTCGGGTTTCCGACGCTCCGCCTGATACGCGCGGCCATCGGTAAGGTAAGTGTAGAAGGACTGGCGCTGGGTAAGTGGCGCGAAATCGGCGTGGACGCCCCGTGGGGCGGCCGGCGATAAAAGGCGATAGACGCCGAATGGCCATCGTCACTCCCACTCAATAATCTCCTGACGCTGCAAGAAATTGAATGGATTCAGCACAGGATTGGACTGCTCTCGCTCGACTGCTCTAATGGCAGCCGCCCTGGACGTCGGCTATCAACTTATCGGAGTGACTTCACAATCTTCAACAAATCATCAACCGCGACTGCCTGCACCTGCTTCGACAACGGGAATGTCGTATTGCCCGCGTGCACCACGGTCAGAGACTTAAGCTTCAGATCGTGTAACGCCGAACGCATCGAGGGCGTCAATGTCGGCGCCACAGTGCGTTTGACCTCGAAACCGAGTCTCAGTGCTCCGCGAACGATGAGAAGGTCCAGTTCAGCACCCTGATGCGTTCGCCAATGGAATGTTTCCTCTGGATTTACGCCCAATTGCTGCACGATCTGGTCGATGACGAAGCCCTCCCACGACGCACCGAGTTTGGGATGTCCCTCCAAATCTCGCTGTGTCGCGAGATTGAGCAGTGCGTGCAACAACCCCGAATCGCGGATGAATATCTTGGGTGACTTCACCTGACGCTTGCTTAAATTCTCATGCCAGGGCTTCAGTTGTCGGACGACGAGCGCATCGGTCAACTTGTCGAGGTAGCTTCGAACGGTGGTATCCGCAACTCCGAACGATCGACCCAACTCTGAGGCGTTCCAGAGCTGCGCATGGTAGTGCGCGAGCATCAACCAGAAGCGCCGCATGGTGTCCGAGGCGATATTCACACCGAGCGCTGGTAGATCGCGCTCGAGAAACGTTCGAATGAACGCCTGTCGCCATTCCAAACTCTCACGATCCGAGTGTGCTAGGAAGGACTTCGGAAACCCGCCACGCATCCAGAGACGATCGGCGCGCTGGGTACCGATTTCCCTCAACGCGAGCCCGGGCAATTCGTAGTAAGCAATGCGCCCCGCGAGTGACTCAGAGCTTTGCCTGAGAAGATCCGGCGCCGCGCTGCCCAAGACCAGAAACCGCGCGCGCACCGGCTTGCGATCCGCCAACACGCGCAACACCGGGAACAACTCCGGACGGCGCTGCACTTCATCCAGCACTACAATGCCTTTCAAGCCCTGGAGGGCAAGCATTGGGTCGGCGAGCCGCGCGACATCAGCAGGATTCTCCAGATCAAATCGGGTGTTGTGACCGCTGAGGGACGGCGCAATCAGGGCTGCGAGCGTTGTTTTTCAAACCTGACGCGCACCGAGCAGTGCGACTACGGGGAATCGCTTCAAAAGGCCGGTAATCCGCTGCACATGTAGATCGCGATCTATCATAGTCGCATACCACCATGAAAATTCAGTATGTATCACCGATTTTTCATGGTAGATAAAATAACATTTGTCTAAAAAACAAAGGCTTAAGTCGGTCACTCCCACTCAATAATCTCCCGACAGCGTAACTCATTGATGTACTGCGACTTGCGTCCAGTTTGAGTTCAGTCCCTGGATAGGCTTCCGGGGTGAACCGAAATATGAGATGCATCGAATGCCCGGAGAGTTGCCTTATTGCCATCGATGTTGATTTTCTTCGGCCATGGGACTCGTCCATCGGCGACGGCTGCTCGGAAAAATGCCTGCGCGGACTCTTTGTTACGATCATTGCAGAGCAGTGACCCGATGGATTTTCCGCCCTTGTCGACCGCTCGAAATAGGTAATGCCGACCGCCACGGACAGACACAGCCGTTTCGTCCATACGCCACGACTCACCCGGAGGTCTAGAAAAGCGAGCCCATCGACACTCGTACTCCGGCGTATATCGCAGCTCCCAACGCATAATCGTGGTGTGGGAGACGATGACGTTGCGCTCAGCCATCATCGCGGCCAGGTCACGGTAGCTCAGCCGATAAGTTGTGTACCAGCGAACGCAGAGTTCGATAGTTTCAGCTGAAAAGCGGCGACACCGATAGATCGTGTCGCGTCCTATGGGCTTGGTCATGCGCGTGTCCTCTCAATAGGGGACACGAATACTAAGTAATTCCTTTAATGCACCAGAACCCAGTATGTCCGTCAGACGCTTCCGCTGGCCTGCGATTGCTCGCGATAGATAACGAAGCGAAATTTTCGCGGAAACAAGGACTTAGATTTGATTTTCGATTGGCGCCGATTGATGGCGAAGGATATGTTTCTATTCCCACTCGATAGTCGCCGGCGGCTTCCCCGAAATGTCGTACACCACCCGCGATATCCCCGGCACTTCGTTGATGATGCGATGCGCGACTTTGTCCAGAAACTCGTACGGCAGGCGCGCCCAGCGTGCCGTCATGAAATCGATGGTTTCCACCGCGCGCAGCGCGATCACATAGTCGTAGCGCCGCCCGTCCCCCATCACGCCGACCGACCGCACCGGCAGGAACACGGCGAAGGCCTGGCTCACCTTGTCGTAGAGCTCATGGCGCCGCAACTCTTCGATGAATATGGCATCGGCACGGCGCAGCAGATCGGCGTGGGACTTCTGGATTTCTCCCAGGATGCGCACGCCGAGTCCGGGCCCCGGAAACGGATGGCGATGCACCATGTCGGACGGCAAATCGAGCGCAAGGCCCAGCTTGCGCACCTCGTCCTTGAACAATTCGCGCAGCGGCTCCAATAGCTTCAATTTCATCTGCAGCGGCAGGCCGCCGACGTTGTGGTGCGACTTGATCACATGCGCCTTGCCGGTCTTCGCTCCGGCCGATTCGATGACGTCCGGGTAAATCGTGCCCTGCGCGAGCCATTTCACGTCCTCGAGTTTGGCCGCCTCCTCATCGAATACTTCGATGAACACGCGGCCGATGATCTTGCGCTTCCTTTCCGGATCCGCCTCGCCGGACAATGCCGCCAGAAAGCGCTGTTCGGCATCCACCCGTATCACGCGCACGCCCATGTGCAGGGCGAAGGTGGCCATCACCTGATCGCCTTCCGCGAGCCGGAGCAAGCCGTGATCCACGAACACGCAGGTGAGCTGGTCCCCGATGGCCTTGTGCAGCAGCGCCGCCAGAACCGATGAATCCACCCCGCCGGACAATCCCAGGAGCACTTTGTCCGTTCCTACCTGGGCGCGGACGCGCGCCACGCTGTCCTCGATGATGTTCCGCGTCGCCCATGTCGCAGCGCATCCTGCGATCTCGCGCACGAAGCGCCTCAGGATTTCGCCGCCTTGCAGGCTGTGCGTGACCTCGGGATGGAACTGCAGCCCATAGAGACGGCGCTCCTCGTCGGCCATGGCCGCAAACGGCGCATTGTCGCTCGCCGCGATGACCTTGAATCCCGGCGGCACGGCGACGACGCGGTCGCCGTGGCTCATCCACACATCGAGCACTCGACGGCCGGCGCCATCGCGGTTGTCCTCCAGACCATCGAGCAATCGAGAGGCTGTCGTGGGACGGATCTGCGCGGCGCCGAATTCGCGGTGACTGGACGACTCGACCTGGCCGCCCAGCTGCGCGGCCATGGTCTGCATGCCGTAGCAAATGCCGAGCACCGGCACGCCCATGTTGAACACCCCTTTGGGCGCCTCGGGCCCCTTGGCGTCGTAAACGGATTCCGGCCCCCCCGAGAGGATCACGGCCTTCGGCGCGAAGCGCTCGATCTCCTCGAGGCCGACGTCGCAGGCGTAGATCTCCGAGTACACGCCGAGCTCACGCACGCGGCGAGCGATCAACTGGGTGTACTGGGCGCCGAAATCGAGGATCAGAATGCGATCGTCATGAATATCGGGCATCAACCGATCCGGTAGTTCGGAGCTTCTTTGGTGATGGTCACATCGTGCACGTGACTCTCGCGCACGCCGGCGCTGGTGATTCGCACGAATTGAGGGCGAGTTCGCATCTCCTCGATGCTGCCGCTGCCCGTATAGCCCATGGCAGCGCGCAGACCGCCGGACAGCTGATGCAATATCGCCACCAAGCTGCCCTTGTACGCGACGCGGCCCTCGATGCCCTCGGGTACCAGCTTCTCGAGCTCGGTGGTGGTGTCCTGAAAGTAGCGGTCGCTGGATCCATGGGCCTGCGCCATGGCGCCTAGCGAACCCATGCCGCGATACGCCTTGTAGGAACCTCCCTGGTACAGCTCGACCTCGCCCGGCGATTCTTCGGTACCGGCAAACATTCCGCCGATCATCACGCAATGAGCGCCGGCGGCCAGTGCCTTGGCGATGTCGCCGGAGTAGCGGATGCCGCCATCGCCGATGACCGGTACGCCGGAGCCTTCGAGCGCCTTTGCGACCCGGGAAATCGCGCTGATCTGCGGCACGCCGACGCCCGCGATCACACGCGTCGTGCAGATCGAGCCGGGACCGATGCCCACTTTGACGCCGTCCGCGCCGTACTTCACGAGATCCAATGCCGCTTCGGCCGTGACGATATTGCCGCCGATGACCTGGATATCGGGGTACTTCTTCTTGATTTTGGCGACAGTTTCCAGCACCCCCCGCGAATGCCCGTGCGAGGTGTCGACTACCACCACATCGACGCCCGCTTCGCGGAGCGCCGCGACCCGGTCGAGGGTATCCGGAGACGTGCCCACCGCAGCGCCCACCCGCAGGCTTCCGACGTCGTCCTTGCACGCATTGGGAAACTCGGTCGCCTTCTGAAAGTCCTTGACGGTGATCATGCCCTTCAATACGTGATCGTCGCCGACCACGAGAACCTTTTCGATTCGATGCTTGTGCAGCAGCGCCAGCACTTCATCTTTGGGTGCATTCTCGCGAACGGTGATCAGGCGTTCCTTGGGCGTCATCACCGACGATACCGGCGCGTCCAATTTGGTTTCGAACCGCAGATCGCGATGCGTGACGATGCCGACGACTTTGGCTCCGACCACCACCGGCACTCCGGAAATATTCTTGGCGCGCGTCAGTTCGATGACCTCGCGAATGGTCATGTCGGGTTTGACGGTGATCGGGTCGCTGATCACTCCGCTTTCGAATTTCTTGACGCGATCGACCTGCCTGGCCTGATTCGCGATCGACATGTTCTTATGGATGATGCCGATGCCGCCTTCTTGCGCGATGGTGATGGCGAGACGGGCTTCGGTGACGGTGTCCATCGCGGCGGAGACCACCGGGAGGTTGACGCTGATTTCGCGGGTCAATCGGCTCGCAAGCGAGACTTCGCGCGGCAATACTTCGGAATATGCCGGTACCAGCAGAACATCGTCGAATGTGAGTGCCTCTTCCAGAATCCGCATAGGTTCGCGTTCACAGGGTCGTCTAAGAGGCGGCGCATTGTACCTTGCGCGTACTCCCCGGTAAACCGCAGTATCATGGGCCATGGATATAGCCAATCGCGGCCCCGTCGATCGCGGGCCGGCCGATCGTGGCGCGGACGACGGCCGCCCCGCCGATCTCCCCGGCCGCAAGACGAGCCCCGACCGCGACGTTTACACGGTTTCGCGCCTCAACCGCGAGGTTCGAGTGCTGCTGGAGCGCGGTTTTGGGACGATATGGCTGGAAGCCGAGATCTCGAACTTCGCCCGTCCGAGTTCCGGGCACTGGTATTTCTCACTGAAGGATGCAGGCGCGCAGGTGCGCTGCGCCATGTTCCGGCAGAGGAATATGCTGTGCGCATTTACCGCGAAAGACGGCCAAAAGGTGCTGGTGCGGGCCCGGATCGGGCTATACGAGCCGCGAGGCGAATACCAACTCCTGATCGACCATATGGAAGACGCCGGCCTCGGCGCGCTAAAACGGCAGTTCGAGGAATTGAGCGCGAAACTCGAGCGCGAAGGATTGTTCGCCGCCGGCCGAAAGCGGCCCGTGCCGAGCCTTCCCCGCCGCATCGGTGTCGTCACCTCGCCCACCGGCGCCGCCATACGGGACATTCTCCATGTGCTGGCGCGCCGCTTCCCGGCGGTCGCCGTTTTGATCTATCCGGTTCCGGTCCAAGGCGCGCAGGCCGCGGCCGACATTGTCGCCGCACTTCGGCTGGCGGGACGCCGCGCGGAGTGCGACGTTCTGATTCTGGCTCGGGGCGGCGGCTCCTTGGAGGATCTGTGGGCATTCAACGACGAAGGGTTGGCCCGCGCCATCGTCGCCTCGCCCATACCCATCATCACGGGCATCGGGCATGAGGTGGATTTCACGATAGCCGACTTCGCGGCCGACGTGCGTGCGCCCACCCCATCGGCTGCGGCCGAGATGGCGGTGCCCGATGTCGCAGAATGGCTGGACGCCTTCGTCCGCTTGGACGCCCGCCTGCAACGCTCGCTGCGGCGGCGGATCGACGAGCACATGCAGCGGCTGCGCTGGCTGATCGGACGAGCATCGCAGGTAAGTCCTTCAGCCAAGTTGGCGCAGCAGTCCCAACGCCTGGATGAAGTCGAGCAGCGTCTGTCGCGGGCCCTTCGGCGCCGGCTCGTCGCCTCGCGCGAACGCCTGAGCTGGTTGACGGGACGCGCCGCGATGGTAAGTCCCGCGGCTCGCGTGGCCCAGCAACTCTCGCGATTGGAGGGTTTGCGGGTGCGATCGGATCGAGCGTGGCGGCAGATCGTGAGGCACGCGCGGGAACGGTTGCATCCCCTGGTGCGCACCTTGAACGCAGTCAGTCCGCTCGCAACGCTCGACCGGGGCTATGCCATCGTGAGTACGGAGGCCGGCGAGATCTTGCGCGACGCCGCCCACGCAAAGCCGGGCACCATCATCGAAGCGCGCCTCGCCCGTGGACGGCTGCGCGCCAAGGTGGAGGAATCGACCTGAGCGGCTCGGCGCGAATCGCGCGCGTGTGCGCATTGGTTTTCGTGTTCGGACAGGCGGGGCTCGCCTGCCGCATGGCGCCTGCGGCAAGTTTCGATCTGCCCCAGGAAAATGCCGTGCCGGGCGGCGTCAAGATCCTGCGCCTCGACGCCGAGGGCTCGATCCCGCCCGAGCTTGAAGCCGAAGGCCACCGAGTACTCGTGGTGCAGGACAACTCCACCTGGGTTGCCGTGATCGGAATCCCCCTGTCCGCGCCGCTCGGCGAAGACCATGTGACTCTGAAGACCGCCCAAGGCCGCAAGGATCTGTCGTTCGACGTCGGCTACAAGCAATACGCGAGTCAATCTCTCAAAGTGCCGCCGCGCCAGGTCAATTTATCCAAGGCGGATCTCGCCAGGGTGGCCCGCGAGCGCGTGCGTATCGAGCGGGCGCTGAGCTCGTTCTCCGAACCGCCGCCCGAGTCCCTGCATCTACCGCAACCGGTTCCGGGGCCGCGCAGCTCATCGTTCGGCATGCGCCGCGTCTTCAACGGCGAATCCCGCAATCCGCACTCCGGCATGGACATCGCCGCCCCCGCCGGATCGCCGGTCTCGGTGCCGATTGCCGGGACGGTCGTCGATACCGGCGACTATTTTTTCAACGGCAATGCGGTCTTCGTCGATCACGGACGAGGTCTGGTCAGCATGTACTGCCATCTGTCCGCCATCGACGTCAAGCCGGGTCAGCGTCTCGCCGCCGGCGCGCGCCTTGGGCTGGTCGGCATGACCGGCCGAGCGACGGGTCCCCACCTGCATTGGGGTCTGTCGCTCAACCGCGTCTGGGTCGATCCAGAACTCTTCGTGCGCTAGGCTTGAGGTTCCCTAGGTCCCGCTCAGCATTTGATCCACCGCGGGCGGCTCCAAGGGGGGCGTGCCCGCCGCAGCCTGCCGCAGCCGCGCGCTGTGCTCTTGCACGGCCGCACCCGACGGTTGCATCTCGACCTGACCCTGGAAGAACGCTCCGTCTTGGATTGCGACGCGGGGCGCGAATACATTCCCCTTGACCTTCGCCGTGGCGCGGATGTTCACCGATTCGGTGGCATACATGTCGCCGTCCACCTTGCCGTCGATGACGATGACGCGCGCACGGATATTTCCCGTCATCGAACCGTCCGTGCCGATCGTCAGGCTCTGCGTATGGGTGATGGAACCTTCGACGCTGCCCTGGACGATGAGGTCCTCTTGCGCCGATAGTTCGCCCCGAAAACGCAGGGTCGGACCCAGCACCGAAGCCCGCGGCGCGGCTTCCGGTGCGCGCACCTCCGGCGCCCGAATTTCAACGGGCCGCGGCTCGGTCGCTTTTGCCTCGGTGGCGCGCTGCATCGGTGTCCGCGGCTCGGGACGGGCAATCGTCGGTTCGGGGGCGCTACGGCCGCTCGTATTGGCGTTCATCATCTGTTCCTCTCCATCGTCCGATTTTTTGAACCAGGCCATAGTCATGCCGCGCTCGTCGACGGTCGGATCGGGCGGCCCTGCGTCGAGTCCTTGACAGTTCCATGCGCGGTCTTCTTGCCGTCCATGTCGATGCGGCCGCTGAACGCCGCGCCTTCCAGGATGCTCACGGTCGGCGCGAAGATGTTGCCGACGACCCTGGCCGTTTGCTTCACGACCACTGATTTGTCGGCCTGGAGGTCGCCGTCGACGGTGCCTTCGACGATGATGAGTTGCGCACGGATGTTCGCTTTGACGGTGCCTTGAGGTCCGACCGTCAGGCGTTGCGTATGGGTGATGGACCCTTCGACTCGCCCTTGGATCAGAAGATCTTCTTCTGCGGACAAGTCGCCTTTGAAATACAGTGTGGGTCCGAGGACCGAAACGCGATCAGTCGCGCTGTTGGGCGGATTGCTCATTCAGGTTTCTCCAAGTGGCGAAGGCGGTGGCCGTGGGAGAGTACCCGGCATAACGATCTCGTGAGTGCGAAACACATCACGAAATGCGTCGATGCCTTGACCCTCTCACGCTCTGTCGCCATTTGCGGACGTCGGACGGAAACGCTGTGCGCCCGCACATGAGCTTCTGGATATTTACCGCGCGTTAGGTTACCGCGCCGCCACGGCGACGGCCGCCGCGGCCATGAGCGTGCCGCTGCCGCGATTGATGACCTTGTTCGCCCTCGGACTGCGAAACCAGATGCGCGCGCGGGACGCCGCCAGCACGTAGGCGCTCAAGGTGGAGGGCATGATGATCGCGATCGCGGCGGCTATTTCAAGGTAGCCATCCGGCCGGAGGTTCTCCAGCGGTACAACGGTGGGCAGCAGTGCTACGAAGAAGATCATGGGCTTGGGATTGCCCAGGGTGAGCGTCAGGCTACCCAGGAACAGCTTCGAGGGCTTCTTTTCGGGGACTCCATCGCCGCTCTCCGAGAGTGGACGCGGCGGCATCGACCACAACTTGTACGCTAGAAAGAGCAGATAAGCCGCGCCGGCATATTTGAGCATCATGAATGCGGTATGAGCGGTCTGCGCCAGCGCGCTCAAGCCCAGTGCAGCGCCCGCAAACCAGATCAGATCTCCGGCCAGGAAACCGGCGATGAAAGCGGGTGCGCCTACGGACCCTCGAGCCAAGCCTTGGGCGATAACCGCGGCAACGCCAGGACCAGGGGTCGCGACCGCGGCGAAATAGACCACGCAGAAGGTGGCAATTCCATACAACGACATGGGGCACTCCTCTCGAGTGCCGGGTAGTTTAGCGCAAGTCGGCTCCGCCGATGCTACAGTGCGCTGGCATCCCGTTCACCGGTCCGGACGCGCACGACTTGCGTCAGGTCGAAGACAAAGACTTTCCCGTCTCCCACCTGGCCGGTGTGCGCCGCCTTCATGATCGCCTCGACGACTTGATCGACCAGCGCATCCTCGACCGCAATTTCCACTTTCGATTTGGGTACGAACTCGACCGCATATTCGGCGCCGCGGTAAATTTCCGTATGGCCGCGCTGGCGTCCGAAGCCGCGCACTTCCGTGACGGTGACCCCTTGCACGCCCGCATCGCCGATCGCCTTTCGAACATCGTCCAGCTTGAACGGCTTGATAATCGCTGTGATCAGCTTCATCGATTGAATCCTCTTCAGCCCGGTGAGAGCGTCTGGACGCGCCGTGCGGCAGCTTCATTTCAGCGTCAATTCCAACCGTACCATGCCGTCCTTGGAGATTGCCTTGTCGTTCCCCACCAGGAAGACCCGGTCTGCGGTCACCTGGGGGTCCGCCAGCAATAATTGCTGCAAAGCCTTGGCGCGGTCCTGGCCGAGTGTCTGCAGGTCGCCATCTCCCACTGGGATATGTTCGCGAATGGCCTTTTCCAGAAACTCGATCTTGGCGGGCGCGATGTCGGACTTGGATTTGATTCCGGTCACCGCATCGGGAAACTTCGGTTCCGCTCCGAAATCTTTGGCATAGAGCCGGGTCAGAAGCTCGAGCTTGGCCGGTGGGTCGAGGTCATCATAAGACGCCGGTGCACCCGCCGCGCCCGTTTTCTTGGGGCCGCCCTTGCCCGATTGCGCGGCGCCGACCTCCGCCGCGAAGCGCGCCGCGGCGAGCGCGGGCCGGTCGAGATCCGGCACCGCCGCGATCGGCACTTCGATCTTGAGCTGCGGCCGCTCGATCAGGGCTTTCGCCACCGCCTTCGCCTTGTCCGAAGCGGCCGGATCGAGGGCGCTCATGCCGGGCTGAAAATCGATGAACTGAATATCCGGACCGCCACCGAACAACGATCCCAACAGAGCAAACGGCGCGGTCACCGCCTTCTCCAGAATATTGACGAACACCCTCCAGATGATCGGTGCAAGCCGGAACTGCGGATCGTCGAGTGAACCCGTGATCGGAAGACTCAGGTCGATCACCCCATTGCGGTCCTTGAGAAGGGACACCGCCAGTTTGACCGGCAACGACACCGCGTCCTTGCTGGCGGTCTTGTCGCCGAACTCGAGCTGATCGATGACGATGTGATGCTGCGCATCGAGCTTGCGGCCGTCGACTTTGTAGTGAAACTCCGTGGTGAGCTTGCCCTTCGATATGTTGTAGCCCGCGAATTTGCCTGAATACGGATTGAAGATCGTCAGCTCCATGTTGCGGAAGCTCATTGCGATATCGGTGTAGAGCTTGGGTCCCAGCACGTTGAACTCGCCGGTGATAGCCACCGGTGAATATTGGCCAACCGAACCGTGCAAATCCATCTTCGCCCGCGATGCCGGCTTCGACGAAATCCCGGTGACGGTCCCGCCCAGTGCTTGAATGCCGGTCGAGAAATTCGGCGTGACCGAGAGGTCCGTGAAGTTCGCCTGACCGGACTCGACGACGACTTTCTTGATCGAGATGGGCATGGTCTCCGGGGCGGGCGTTGCCGGCGCCGCGGCTGGTGCCGGCGGCCTCGCGGATCCCCGCGTTTTCACCGCCGCGGGCGGCGGTGCCGCAGCGGGGGCATCCGGTGCGGCGGGAGGAGCGGCTCCCGGCGCCGTCAGCACGTGTTTGACGTTCATGCTCTCATCCGCTTCGATGATGACCCGCGCATACGGCTTACGCGCCAGGACCTGTTCGATGTCGAGACGATCGGGGCCTTTGGTGTACTTCAACCCGAGGATGTCCAGCCTCTCCCAATTGATGAAATCGTCGCGCAGCGTGTTATCGACCGTATGCAGCTTCTCGATGTTGATGTTCCCCGAGAATTGCAGGGTGGGAGTGTTTTTCTGCGCGCCGTAGTGCAGTTTCGCATCGGCGCCGAGCCGGCCGTCGAGCAATGTCATCGCACTGTGCTGCGCGATATAGGGTTGAATCGCCGTCAATGCGAAGCCCGAGAGCTTCATCGACAGATCGGCCATCGCCGGCTGGGGGGTCACCTCCCCGCTGATCGCAAGCAGACCTTTGTCATCAATGCGGGTATCGAGCGTCACGCTCACCGCTTTGCTCAAGTCCTGGCTCACGCCTTTCACTTGCAAGGCGAAGGGCGCCAGCACCGCTTTCACGGCGGGATGCAGGCTGCGATCCTCCGCCGATATGCTGGCTTCGCGGACTTCGAACTGGCGCAAATCGAATTGCCAAGGCGCACTCGCATCGGCCGATGCAGGTGTGGCTGTTGCCGGAGCGGCCTTGGGAGGAGTGGCTGCGGCGGACGACGGCGCGCTCTGAGGAGCTCCCTGCCCGAGTTTCGCAGGCGACTGCGCAAGTTTCATGAGATTGAACGAGCCGTCCGGCTCAAGCCACGTCAACAACTTGATCCCCGTGATCGAGACCAGATCGACGTGCGCCCGGCGCGTGGCGAGATCCACCGTGGTGCCCGTCACGGACAGCGCCGGCACCGTGATCCAATCCGTCTCCGAATCCTTGGGTCGCACGGTCAGATCGTTCAACGCCACCTTCGACACGTCGACTTGAAGACTGGGCGGACGGTCCTTCGCGGGGCTGCCATCCGCTGCAGGGCCGCCGCCCGCCGAAAACTTGTAGGTTGCGGCCAGATCGATGGCGCCCGTGTTGATCACGAAATTCAATTTATCTTCGAGATACTCCCACAGCGTGTGGGCAAGCAGGCCGTCGATCCGAAACTCGCCGTCCGATTCGATCGGTTGAACGGACAGGTGTCCGTGCCATTCGATCCGTTCACCCAGCTTCGAGGCCGCCGTCAAGCTGAATTTCCCGCCCTCCGCGCCGGTGGTGAACTCGTGCAATTCGAAATTGACGGGTTCCAGCCGCGCGGCAAACACGTCGGATTGGCTGTGATCCTCGTAACTCATTGCGCCTCGGGACACCTTGAACGATCCGATGCGGATCGCCGGCAGCGGCCCGCTCTTCTCCTGGGGTTTGGCCGGCGTTTTCGGCCGCAATTGCATGAGATTGAGCGAACCGTCCTTGGCCACCGTCGCATTGACGAACGGTGACGTCAGGTCGATGGCGACGAAGGAATATGCCCGGTGCCAAATCGACGACAACTCGAAATCGACGAACAACCTGTCGAAGCCCAGCAGCTTCTCGCCGCCCGGCGCCGCCAGCGAAAACTTCTCGACGGTGACTTGGAAGAGGAACGGATTGATTCGGATCTCCCCGACCGCCGGCGTCGCGCCGATGGTTTCGGGAATGTCCTTGAGCAGCGCGGAGCGCACCAATTTCGGCACAATCACGAATCCGGCCAGGGCATAGAGGCCGACGAGCGCCGCGACGATCGCGGCTACGCGGAAGCTCCTTGTTTTCAAGAATCCCAGCATAGGACATCCTCATCCGCGGCCGGCTGCGACTTCGGCAGCTAGTCTAGCAAAACTTCGCTCAACGCTTGTTACGTTGGATGAGCCTCTTGCGCTTGCGGACCTGCCGGGGCGTCAATGGATTCCTCTTGCCGGCGAAGGGATTCTCCTCACCCTTGAAAATGACGCGAACGGGGGTGCCCATCAGGTCGAAGGCTTTGCGGTACACGTTGACCAAGTAACGCCGGTAGGCATCCGGGACGTGATCCGTTTGATTGCCGTGGATGACGATGATGGGCGGATTCTGTCCACCCTGGTGCGCGTAGCGAAGCTTGATGCGGCGGCCGCTCACCAGGGGCGGTTGATGGCTTTCGATGGCCGCCTCGAGCACCCGGGTCAATTCCGGCGTCGCCATGTCTCGAGTGGCGGCGGCATACACCTTGCGCACTGCTGCGAACAGTTCGCCCACACCGCTGCCGTGCCGCGCCGAGATGAAGTGCAGCGGCGCGAACGATGCGAATTCCAGCCGCTGCTCGACCTGCTGGCGGATGAGATCCCGCTGCTCGGTGGGGATGTTGTCCCACTTGTTGACGGCGAGCACCAGCGCCCGACCCTGTTCAATCACCGTTCCCAGAAGGCTTGCGTCCTGTTCCGCCACATTGTCGTGCGCGTCCATCACGACCACGACCACGTGAGCCGTCTCGATCGCCTGCAGCGTCTTGATCACGCTGAACTTCTCGACGGCTTCTTCGACGCGGGCGCGGCGCCGGACTCCCGCCGTGTCGATCAATGTATACCGTTCGCCGTCGCGCTCGAACGGCACCAGAACGGCATCCCGGGTGGTGCCCGGCTGGTCGAAGGCCACCATGCGGTTCTCGCCGAGCAGCCGGTTGATGAGCGTGCTCTTGCCCACATTCGGCCGCCCGATCACCGCGACTTTGATGCCGGTCATCTCCGGACCGTCGTGCGGGTCGGGCGTCAAACCGTCGAGCGCGGCCTCGAGCAGCGAGATCACGCCCTGGTCGTGCGCGGCGGCGATCGGATGGGGCTCGCCGAGACCCAGCTGGTGGAAATCGGCAACCGCAATGTCGTGATCGAAGCCCTCGGTCTTGTTCACGGCCAACCACAACGGTTTGCCGCTGCGGCGTGCCAGCTCCGCCACGAACTGATCCTGCGGAGTGACCCCGGCGCGGCCGTCCACCAAGACGATCAATCGATCGGCCTCGGCAATCGCGCGCTGCGTTTGCGCGATCATCAGACTCTCGATGACATCGGCGTTTTCGACCAGCCCGCCCGTATCGACGACGATGCACGGCACCGGGGTACGCCGCGAAAAGCCGTATTGCCGATCGCGCGTCAGGCCGGGCAGATCCGCGACCAGCGCGTCGCGGGTGCCCGTCATGGCGTTGAACAGCGTGGATTTGCCCACGTTCGGCCGACCGATCAGGGCAACTACGGGCAGCACGTCAGTCTACGGTTGCGCGGGGGGAGCGGCCGGCGCAGCAGGTGGTTCGGCGGGCGGCTCCGACGGCGGTGCTGCGGGCGGTTCGACGGGAGCCGGTGCGGCAGGTGGTGCTGCCGGTGGTTCGACCGGAGCCGGCGCGGCAGGCGGCGGCGGCGCTTTGGCAGCTGCCTTGGCCGCCTTGGCGGCCTCCTTAGCTGACGCCTTTGCCGCCTTGGCGGCCTCCTTAGCCGACGCCTTGGCCGCCTTGGCGGCCTCCTTTTCCGCTTTCTTGGCCGCCTTCCTGGCTTCTTTGGTCGGCTTAGCCTTGGGCGCGGGAACCGCGGTGCCGGCATGAGCGGGGTCGGCGCGGAACGCCGCCATTTTTCCGCCGTCGTCCAATACCACCACCGTATCGTCCACCGCCACGGGCGGATTGCTGACTCGGAACTTGGAGACACGGACCCGTGCGACCAGGTAGCCCGTCTTCTTGTCCAGCCAGTGCACGTAGCCCTGATAGTCCGCCACCGCCACGGCCGTGGTGGTCTCCACCGGCGTGCTCAACCCGCGGCGCTTGATGTCCTGGTTGCGCCACAGTTCGGAGCCGTCGCGATCGTGCAGGGCGACGACCGCACCATCGGACAGGGTCACGAACAAACTCTCGCCGTCGGCGACCAGGCCCCGATAGCTCGACATATCGTGCGCCCACCAGATCTGGCCCGAATCGAGCGCCATCATGGCCGTGCGTCCCTGAAATCCCGCCGCGAACACGTCGTCGCCGACGACTCGCACGGCGGAGTCGATATCGACCAAGCGATCCAACTCGGTGCGGCCGTGCGGCGACGCGAGCGCCGTGTCCCACACCGTATCGCCGGTGGTGAGCGACACCGCCATGACTTTGCCGTTGTCAAAGCCGCTGATGGCCATTTCCTTGGCGATGATGGGGGTCGCGGTGCCGCGCAAGCTCAGACGCGGCACCTGCTGTTCAACCTGCCACAGCTCCTTGCCGCTGGCCGAGTCCAGCCCGTGCAGCCGGCCGTCCACCGAGCGCAGCACCACCACTTTCTCGCTGATCGCCGGCGCCGACAGCAATTCGGAATTGACATGGACGCGCCAGCGCTCCCGGCCGCTTGCGGCGTCCAGAGCGATGACCGCACCCTTGCTGGAACCCAAGATCACCATCCCGGAGCCCGCCGCGGGGCCCGCCGACAGGGGAAGCTTCAGTTTCTTGACCCAAACCTGCTTGCCCGTCTCCAGTGTGACTGCGAGCACCTCGCCCTTGTGGGAGGCGGCGAAGACGACGCCGTCGGCGACGGCCGGCCCCATGCCCAAGCGCAGCTTGACCTGTTTCTTGCCGCCGCCCACGTTGTCGCCCCACAGTTTTTTGACCGGCAACGTGCCGGTGAACTTGAGCAAGGCGGCAGGCGGCTCGACGTCCTTATCCTTCGAGCAGCCAGCCGCGATCAACAATACCGCGAGCCCCAGGGGGAGGAAAAAACGCATCAGGGTTTAGCCTTGTTCGATGGATCGGCCGCTGACGGGGCCGCCGCAGAGGGCGCGCTCAGATCGGCTATTTTCAGTTGGAGCAGCGCTGAATCGACGCCGCCCGCGTCGCCGGCGCCAATTGCCGCCTGGTATTCCTTTACCGCGCCCGCGACGTCGTGCTTTGCGAAGAAGGCATCGCCCCGAACCTCATGCGCCGGCGCGGCAAACGTGCCCCAGGAGGGGTCCTCCGCAAGCGTCTTGATCGCGTCGTCCGGCTTGCCCAAGGCGGTCAACACCCGCGCCAGGCGCAACCTCGCGATATGCCGCAGCTCCGCATCCTTGGAATTGGACATGACCTGGGTCAACGGCGCGATCGCCTCGGCGGGTTTGCCGCCGTCCACCGAAAGGCGCGCGAGCACCAATTGCGCCTGATCCGCATAGGGTGAGGTCGGGTAAGCCTTGATGAGGCCATCCGCGACCTGCCGCACCTTGCCCTGATCGTCCCGCGTGAGCGCCGAGGTCAATTCCTCGAATTGCGCCGCGGCACGCAGGGCGCGATCGTTGACGTAGCTCTCGTAGTAGCGGTACCCGAAAATGAGCGCCGCGCCCAAAACGACGCCGCCGGCCACCCATAACCAGTTTTCCGCAACCACGCGCTTGACGTGTTCCAGTTGCTCATCGTCCGTCAAATAATCTTCAGCCATGACTTCTCCGCTATCCCAGCCCTTTAGAGACCCAACAAGACCCCCAAGCGTTCATTGATTCGTTCGACGGCGCATTCTTCCTGCGCCGCCTCCCGCCGCAAATCCTTGAGAGCGACTACGCCGCGAGCCACCTCGTCGTCGCCCAAAACGAGCGCAAGCTTCGCGCCGCTCTTGTCGGCGCGCTTGAATTGCGTCTTGAAGCTGCCGCCCCCCAAATTGATCTGCAATTTCAAGGCGGGCCAGGCGTCGCGCAGCTGTTCAGCCAAACGAAAACCGGGAATCTCGGTCCCATCTCCGGCCAGCACCAGATACACGTCCGGCCGGTCGCGCAAGGCTGCGAGTCCTTGCTTCTCCAGCAGCATCACGATTCGTTCCTGCCCCATCGCCCAACCGATGCCGGGGGTGCTGGCACCGCCCAGCTGCTCCACCAAACCGTCGTAGCGGCCGCCGGCGCACACCGTGCTCTGCGAACCCAGAGCGTCCGTGGTCCACTCGAAAACCGTGCGCGTGTAGTAATCGAGCCCGCGCACCAGATGGGGCTCGACATGATACTCGATGCCCGCGCTCTTGAGGTGTGCGCACAGCGACTCGAAATGCACCTTCGATTCTGCATCCAGCGAGTCGAGCAGCAACGGCGCGCCGGCGACGATGCGCTGCATCTCCGGATTCTTGCTGTCGAGGATGCGCAGCGGATTGCCGTGCAAGCGGCGCTTGCTATCCTCATCCAGGGCGGCTTCATGCGCGCCGAAATAGGCAGTGAGCTGGTCGCGATAAGCGGCGCGCGACGCGGGGGTGCCCAGCGAATTCACGAGCAGCTTGATCCGGGTGAGACCCAGCCGCCGCAGCAGCCGCGCCGACAGCAGGATCATTTCCGCATCGATGTCGGGACCCGCAAAGCCGAATGCCTCCGCATCGATCTGATGGAACTGGCGGTACCGTCCCGCCTGCGGCCGCTCGCGCCTGAACATCGGCCCCATGCACCACACCCGCAGCCGGTTCTCCCGCAGCAGGCCATTGGAAATCACGGCCCGCACGATTCCGGCGGTGGCTTCGGGACGCAAGGTAATGTGATCCTCGCCCTGGTCGACGAAGCTGAACATCTCCTTCTCGACGATATCGGTGAAGTCGCCGATCGAGCGCTTGAACAGCTGCGTCTGTTCGATGATGGGCACCCGAAATTCCTCGTAGCCGTAGCCTGCGAACACCTCGCGCGTGATGCGCTCCAGGTGCTGCCATGCGGCGGCTTGTGCCGGCAGCACGTCGTGAACGCCGCGAAGAGGCTCGATGATCTTACCCAAGAGTGACTCCGGTCAGCCGCGAGGACGCGGATCGCCCGCCGCGGTGTCGTGAACGTCACGGCGCAGCACACCGTCGGCACCCGCTTCGAAATGCGCCACGTCGCCGGCGATGAATTGCGGTCCGATGGCGACCACGCGATTGTTGACTTCGAGTTGCACGCCGCTCGCGAACCCGAGGTAGATCCGCATGGGGGCGGCGCCCGCGATGGTCTTGACGCTGTTGGCGTGGCCGCGGCCGGCGAACAGGCGGCGTCCCGACGCATCGTGCACATCGACCCACGAATCCGCCGAAAAACTCAATCGCAAACGTGCGTGCCCCACTCCGGCAACCGGTTCGGTTCCGCCGGCAGCGACCGAAGCGGCCGTCGTGCCGGCTGCCGCGGTCGCCGGATGAGCGGCGCCGGGCGCGGTGCCCTCGACGAGCGAACCAGAGCCGATCACGCGATCGGCGGGGCCGCCACCGGCCGGGCGGCGCTCCGCGGAGCGGCCATCCGCGGGTCCGCTGCCGCCGGAGTCGCCGGCCGCCTTCGGCGCGTCAATGCCCGGCATGTGGACCGTGGCACTCGATTCCGGCGCCCTAGTCGCGGCGGAATGTCGCGAATGCCACGGCCGCCACCACAGGACGCTGGCGGCGGCAACCAGCGCCGAAATGACCGCAACTCCCGCGACGGTGGCCCACGGCGGTGCACGGTCCTTGGTCTCCGCGGAGCGCATCCGAAGGGCCGGCGCAGCCTCCGCCGGCGCCGTGGGGCGAACCTCAAAAGCACCGATGATGTCATCCGCCGGCAGCCCGAGAAGCTCCGCGTACCGCTTCAGATGCCCCTTGCCGTACACCGAAGGGCCGATGCGCGCGTAGTCGCCGCTCTCGAGCGCTTCGATGACCCAGGCATCGAGGTGCAATTGGTCGGCGGCCTTTTGCGTGCTGAATCCCTTGCGCTCCCGCTCGGCCTTGAGCCGCCCACCGAGCGATTCGCCGGCCTCGCTCATCGATCGGCGCCGGATCGCATCATCTGGGCCTGTTCGGAGTTCGGAAACTCGGTCTGCACTCGCCGCGCGTAGCCGGCTGCCGCCGTGGCATCGCCCAATTTTCGCTCCGCCCGAAACCCCAGCCACAACACTTCAGGCGAGGGCTGATTCACCGCGAGATAACGCTGCACGAAATCGAGCGCCGTGGCCGCATCGCCGCTGTCGATCGCCAGGTCCCCCAGCTGCAGCATGGCCTCGGGCATATTGGGCCGGATCGCCAACGCCCGCGTAAAATAGCGCTGCGCATCGAGAACGTCGCCGATACTGCGCACGCACACCCCGGCATTCACCAGCGCCACCTCCGGCGTCTGATACACCGGGTCGCGCGCCACCTCGCCGAACAGCTTCTCGCCCGCGGCGGCTTTGCCGGTACGGCAGAGAAATCCGGCATAGTTGTTCTGAATGTTGGGGTCGCGCACCCCGAGGCGCGCGGCGGTGGCGTAGGCCTTCTCCGCCTTGGGCATATCGTTCAGCCGTTCGTATACCAGACCCGCGGTCAACTGCACGTTCGCGTTGCCCGGATCCTGTTTCAGCGCGCGTTCGATGAAGTCGCGCGAGTCCCCCAGCTTCCCGAGTTTCAGGTACTCGATGGCCAGCTGTACGTTGACGCCCGCCGCCTGCGCGCCGGTCTTGCCCGGCGCCAGGCCGCTGTGCATGCAGCCCGCGGCCAGGCCCATCGCGAGCACCGACGCAAGCCAGCCCCTGGCCGTCATCAGACTTCCGCCGACGGGCGCGAAACCGCGGTGAGTCGCGACCCCAAGCGCACCAGCGTCCGGTCGGTTACCTGGCCCGCGAGTTGCCCGCAGGCTGCATCGATGTCGTCGCCGCGCGTACGGCGAATGGTCGCGATCACACCGTTCTCGTTGAGGATGTCGCGGAAACGCACGATGGTGGCCGCCGGCGAACGCCGGTAGCGCGTGCCCGGGAACACGTTGAACGGGATGAGGTTGAGCTTGGCGGGCCGCCCGCGCAATAACCGTGCGAGCTGCCGGGCATGCTCGGGCCGGTCGTTGATGCCGTCGAGCATGACGTATTCGAACGTCACGCTGCGGCCGTTCTGCTTGTCGATGTAGTGCCAGCACGCCGTCAGCAATTCGTCGATCGGATGTTTGCGGTTGATGGGCACCAGTTCGTTCCGCAGCGCATCGTTGGGAGCATGCAGCGACACTGCCAGCGCGACGTTGCATTCCTCGGCCAGCTTGTACATCTGCGGCACCAGCCCCGACGTGCTCAAGGTCACCCGCCGGCGCGACAAGTCATATCCCAAATCATCCGTGAACACTCGCATGGCAGGCACCACATTGCGGTAGTTGGCGAGGGGCTCGCCCATCCCCATCAGCACAATATTGGTGATTCGCCCGGATGGGCTGCCATCGGGCCGCCCATCGGTACGGCCGGCCGGGCCGCCGGCGGAAGCCTCGAGCTCGCGATGCGCCAACCAGACCTGTCCCACGATTTCCGCGACGCTCAGATTGCGATTGAAACCCTGCTGCCCGGTCGCACAGAACGAACAGTCCATCGCGCAACCCACCTGGCTGGAAATGCACAGCGTGCCGCGATCAGGCTCCGGAATGTAGACCGTCTCGATGCCCTGCACCGCGTCCATGCGCAACATCCACTTGCGGGTTCCGTCCGAGGAGCGCTGTTCGGTGACGATTTCCGGCACCGAAATCTCGGCCACCTCGGCAAGCCGCGCACGAAAATCCTGGGCGAGGTCCGTCATCACCGAGAAGTCGGAGGCGCCGTGACGGTAGATCCACTTCATCAACTGGCGCGCGCGAAACGGCTTCGCCTCCAAACGTTCGGCCACGAAGGCCGTGAGTTCGGAGCGCGGCAAGCCGAGCAGATTCACGCGATCTTCGGCCACGTTGGTGCGTATCCTGATGAGCCCCCGCACGTACGCTAGCGCGTACGCGGGCAGACCTCAATTTCACGGAAGAAGTAGGCAATCTCGCGGGCCGCCGTGTCCGGCGCGTCCGAACCATGCACGATGTTCTCATCGATGCTGGTCGCAAGATCGGCGCGGATCGTGCCCTTGGCCGCCTTTTTCGGATCGGTGGCGCCCATGACCTCGCGGTTCTTCGCGATGGCACCCTCGCCCTCGAGCACCTGGATCATCACGGGACCCGAGGTCATGAATTTCACCAGGTCCTTGAAGAACGGCCGCTCGCGATGCACGGCGTAAAAGCCCTCGGCCTCAGCCTGCGACAATTGCGCCATGCGCGCCGCGATCACCCGCAAACCCGCTCCCTCGAACCGCCGATACACCTCGCCGATCAAATTACGGCCCACGCCGTCAGGCTTTACGATGGAAAGGGTTCGCTCAATTGGCATGATGACCTCGGGTGCTTCTATGGGAAATCCGCCCCAAAGGGGGCTGACAAAGACCGCGAAGTGTACTGGAGAGGGGCCCTCCAAGCAATCAGGACGGGCGCCGAAGTCCCTGTATTACTTGGAAAAACCGGGCCCTGGCTGAAGGCTCTCAGCGGCGCGCAGCGCCTCGATCAGACGTTGAAGCTCTCGCCGCACCCGCATTCGCCCTTGGCTTTGGGGTTCTGAAACTTGAACGCCTCGTTCAAACCCTGCTTGACGAAGTCCACCAAGGTTCCATCGATCAGCGGCAGGCTGGTCCTATCGACCACCACCTTGACTCCGCGAGCCTCGAATACCGAGTCTTCCGGGCGAATTTCGTCGGCATAATTCACCACATACGCAAATCCGGAACAACCGGTCTTCTTGATGCCGACGCGCAGGCCGATGCCGGCGCCCCGCTTCTCCAAATGCGAACGGACCCGATCGGCCGCCGATTCCGTCAACAGTATTGCCATACCACGCTGCCCCTTGGGAATTGGCCTAAGACACAAACCACGCTGCTATACATAACATGCATGCCACCCCCGTGCACGGAACGGCAGCGCACTTTTTCGCATGAACTCATGCCGATATCTCCCGATATGGGGACGATAGGGCCGCTATCCAGGCGTCTTCGACGATGAAAAGCCTTCCTAATTTCTCGATCGGCACCTCAAAACGCTCGCGCAGGGAGTGGACACTCTCCGGCAAGACGGGCGCGGCGGGCGAGTCCACGGCCTGCTGCGCCACCCAATCGGCCACCGCAATCACGTGCGGGCAGGCATACGCCAGGAACCGCACCGCCGCGACGGTCGATTCCTGGTCGCGCAAGCCAATCTGCACGTCGAACTGGACCCAAGTCCCCTGCGCGCGGCTGCCGGCCGCACCGCGGCGCACCGTGGCGCCGCCGAGAACCCCGGCGCAGACCGGGTTATCGAAATGCCGCCGGGTTAAATTGCTGTAATTCACCGGTCGGTTCGGCTCCCTGACACCCGACGCAGCCGCGTCAGCGCCCGGCCGACCGCCTCGATCGCAGCATCCACCTCCGCCTCGGTCGTGAATCGCCCCAGCGAAAATCTAAGACTGCTTTCGGCCAGCCGCTCGTTCCGACCCAGCGCACGCAGAACATAGGACGGTTCCTGGTTGGACGAGGTGCACGCCGAACCGGTGGAGACGGCGATGAAGGGCCGCACGGCGGCGAGTAGACTCTCTCCTTCCACGTCCTCGAACGAAACGTTGAGCAGTTGCGCCGCGGTCTGTTCGGGCTCTCCGTTGCGCAGCACGCCCCCGGTAAGGTCGAGGCCGGCCCACAAGCGTTCGCGGAGCAGCGCAATGCGCGCGGTCTCCGCGGCGCGTTCGGCGGAGGCGAGTTCGAACGCGGCGCCCATTCCCACGACCTGATGCGTCGCCACCGTGCCGGATCTTAGGTTTCGCTCCTGGCCGCCACCGAACTGCAGCGCCTCGAGCTGCACGCCTCGGGCGCGCGATACGACGAGGGCGCCGGCGCCCTTGGGGCCGTAGGACTTGTGCGCCGACAGCGACAGCAAGTCCAGTCCCAGCCCTGCGAAGTCGAGCGGGCACTTGCCGATGCTTTGCGCCGCATCCACGTGCAGCCGGGCCGCGCCATGTGCCGCGCATACCGCCGCAATCGCCGCGATGTCCTGGATGACGCCGATTTCATTGTTGACGTGCATGATGGAGACCAGCACCGTATCGGGCTTGAGTGCCGCGGCGACCTGTGCAGGGTCGAGCAGTCCGCCGCGTCCGGGCGTAAGGTACGTCACGCGCCAGCCGCGGCGCTCGAGTTCACGGCACGGATCGAGCACCGCCTTGTGTTCCGTGCGTGCGGTGACCATGTGTCTTCCGGACTCGCGTTGGTAATTGGCGACGCCGAACAACGCGAGGTTGTTCGCCTCGGTCGCCCCGGACGTCCACACGATGTCGGCAGGCGCGGCCCCGACGGCTGCGGCCACCTGCACCCGGGCCGCCTCCACCAAAGCACTTGCCGCCTCTCCGTAATCGTGGCTCGTCGAACCCGGATTGCCGAACGCACCTTGCTGCGTGAGGCATTCGGCCATGCGCGCGGCGACACGCGGGTCCACCGGCGTGGTGGCCGCGTAGTCGAGGTACACGGTGTTGCGCGACCCGGTCATCGACGACCCTGCCTTGCGCGACCCGGGCTCGCCGTCCCCGCCTGTCGCGGCCCGGGCTGTGGCGCCGCGGTCATTCGCGCTGCCGGCGCGAGGACTGGCCGCGCCGGCCCTGCACGGCGCTCAAGATGCCGCGCAGGATGTTGAGTTCATTGCGGTCGAGTTGCGCCCGGTTGAAGAGCCGCCGCAACCGTTCCATCAGATGTCCGGTCCGGTCGTCGAAATCGATTTCGTTCAATACCGTGTGGAGGTGATTGTAGAAATGTTCCACGTCGCCCGCCGGTGCCAGCGGAAGCTCCAATTGCGTCTCGGAGCGCGGCTGCTCGCGGGCCATGAAAAGCTCGTAGCTCAGGAGTTGCACGGACATCGCGAGATTCAGGGAACAATAGTCGGGATTCGCCGGAATACGCACCAGGACATTGCAATACTGCAGGTCGTCGGTGCCGAGGCCGTAACGCTCGGAACCGAACATCAGCGCCGCGCGGTTCTCGCCCGGCAAGTCCAAGATTCGCGCCGCCACGTCGCGCGGCGTCGTGAACTCCCAATAATACGATCTCGGACGCGATGTCGTCCCCGCGACGAAGCCGCAATCGGCGACCGCTTCCGACACCGTCGACACGACGCGCGCATTTGCCAGGATGTCGTCGGCGCCCGCAGCCAACGCGTTCGATTCCGCATGAGGAAATGACCGCGGCCGCACCAGCACCAGATCGGTGATTGCCATGTTTTTCATGGCCCGCGCCACCGAGCCGATATTGCCCGGATGGCTCGGGTCGATGAGGACGATGCGAACGAGAGCGGTCACTCTGTTATTCTACCGCCCTCTTATGCAACCTCTCCTCAATATCGGCATGCGCGCGGCCCGGCGCGCCGGTGATTTGATCGTGCGCAGCCTGTCGCGTCTCGATTCGATCAAGATCGACACCAAGGGCCGCAACGATTTCGTCACCGACATCGACCGCAAGGCCGAAGCGGACATCATCGCCACCATCCGCCGCAGCCATCCGCAGCATGCGGTGCTCGGCGAGGAGTCCGGCCGCAGCGGCACCAGTGAATTCGTCTGGATCATCGACCCGCTCGATGGCACCACCAATTTTCTGCACGGCTTTCCGACGTTCGCCGTATCGATCGCCGTCGAACACAAGGGCCGGCTCGAGCACGCCGTGGTCTACGATCCCATGCGCCAGGAATTCTTCACCGCGTCGCGCGGCGACGGCGCCCAGCTCGAGGGCAAGAAGATCCGCGTGAGTCCGCAAAGGACCCTCGAAGGGTCGCTGATCGGCACCGGCTTTCCCTATCGAATGGAAGCGGGTCACGTCGACGATTACCTCGCCATGCTCAAGGTCGTCATGGCGACCGCCGCCGGTGTGCGCCGGCCCGGATCCGCTTCGTTGGATCTCGCTTACGTCGCCGCGGGGCGAATGGACGGTTTCTGGGAATTCGGCCTGAAGCCCTGGGATACGGCCGCCGGGGTGCTGCTCATCCAGGAAGCGGGCGGCCGCGTCGGCACTCCGACCGGGGCCGACTACGTGCTGGGCCCCAACATCGTCGCCGGCAATCCCAAGGTCTACGAAGGCCTTGTCGAAGCCATCGGCCCGCTGACCCCCGCGGCGCTGCGGATCTGAGAGCCGCGCCGGGGTCAGCTCGGATTGGGCTTCGGCGTCAGATTCGGCGGCTCGGTGGGGGACGCCAGCGCGCTGCGCCGATAACCGTACAGGGCGTACACCAAGAGTCCGAACGCGGCCCAGCCGAAGAACACCGAGATCGCGGCCCACGGCAGCAGCGCAAACAGCACCAGGCAGCCGATGAGAGCGGCCGGGCCCACCACCCAGACGAACGGCGTCCTGAAGGAACGCTTGCGAGCCGGATTGGTCACTCGCAGGATCATCACCCCCAACGCCACCGAAAAGAACGCGGCCAACGTACCGCCGTTCGATAGATCGGCCAGCCTCCCCACCGGAAAGAACGCGGCAGCCGATATCACCACCACGCCGGTGATCATGGTCACCACATGCGGCGTTTTGAATCGTGCGTGAATCCTGGTCAAGACATCCGGCAGCAACCGGTCGCGCGCCATGCTGAAGAACACGCGCGTCTGGCCGAAGATCATCATCAGGATGACGGACGGCAGCGCCAGAAACGCGGCGAGACCGATGAGACGGGCTATCTTGTCCCAACCGAGCAGCCGCAACACATGCGCCAGAGGCTCCTCGCTACAAACCAGCAGGGCTGTCTTGGCGGGGTCCTTGCACGCAATGAAGAGTTGGGCGGTGCCTGGATCGATCCCCTGGCCCGCAGAATCGAACACCGGCTGCGCGCCGACCGAGCCCACGGCGCCTGCCGCCACCAACAGGTAGAACACCGTGCAGATCAGCAAACTGCCGATGAGGCCGATCGGCATGTTCCGCTGCGGATTCTTCGTCTCCTCGGCCGCCGTCGAGACCGCGTCGAAACCAACGTACGCGAAGAAAATCGATGCGGCCGCACCGCCCACGCCCAAGGCTCCCAAGGGCATGAACGGATGAAAGTTCTCCATCTTCACCACCGGGATCGAAAGAGCGATGAACAGAACGAGCGCCGTCACCTTGATGCAAACCAGGACGGCGTTCACGGTGGCGCTCTCGCGCGTTCCCAAGATGAGGAGCGAGGTGACCAGTATCGCGATTCCGACGGCCGGCAAATTGATGAAGCCGCCGGCGAAGTAGCCCTTGGCCAGATAGATGGGAATATGGATGTCGAAACTATGCTGAATCAAGGGGACGAAGTAATTCGACCAACCCACCGCGACGGCACTTGCCGCCACCGTGTACTCGAGGATGAGAGCCCAGCCGACGATCCAGGCAATGAGTTCGCCGAGCACCGCATACGAGTAGGTGTAGGCCGATCCGGACACCGGAACCATGGAAGCGAGTTCGGCGTAGCAAAGCGCGGTGACTGCGCACACCAGTCCCGCGACGACGAACGAGAGCATCATTCCCGGACCGGCCTTTTGGGCTGCCTCTGCCGTCAGGACGAAAATGCCCGTGCCGATCACCGCGCCGACGCCCAGCATCGTCAACTGAAATGCCCCGAGGGTGCGGGCCAGGGATTTCTTCTCGGCACTCGCGAGGATCGCGTCTAGCGGTTTGATGCGCCAATTCATGAAATCTCCCTTACCAGGTTACTTCAACGGTTGCGACGGCGTCGACTGTAGCGGCTTTCGCAGCCTGCATCCAAGTTTTTCGGGCGGCGGCGACCTCCGTCCTATTTCCGCTCCCTGCATCCAAATCTTTCGGGGCAGGCCGCCAGGTTCCCGCCTACCCTCGCCGCCGCAAGCGTAAATTGAGCCACTCCACGACCGCTGAGAAAGCCATCGCAAAATACAAATAGCCCTTCGGAATCTCCCAGTCCAAGGACTCGCCGATCAGCGCCACGCCGACGAGAACCAGGAACGCCAGAGCCAGCACCTTGATGGTCGGGAACCGATCGATGAACGTGCTGACTGTCGATGAGACCACCATCATCACCAGCACGGAAGCCACGATGGCGGCCACCATGACTTCGATGTGATTGGCCAGCCCGACCGCAGTGAATACCGAATCCAGCGAGAACACGATGTCGATGATGCCGATCTGCGCAATGATGAGCCAGAAGCTGTTCATCAATCCCGGCTTACGTTCCGCCGTCGTGCCGGCTATCGTGTCATGGATTTCCATGATGCTCTTGACGACCAGAAACGCACCGCCGGCGAACAGGATGAGGTCGCGGCCGGTGATCTCGAGCCCAAGAACCGAGAATAGCGGCGTGCGCAAGGTGGCAAGCCAGGTGATGGTGAACAACAGCCCGATGCGCGTGAGCATGGCGAAGCCCAGTCCCAAAAAGCGCGCGCTCTTGCGCTGCGTTTGCGGCAGCCGGTCGACGAGAATTGCCAGAAAAATGATGTTGTCGATACCGAGAACGATCTCGAGAGCGGCAAGCGTCACGAAGGATAGCCAAGTCTGCGGATCTGAGAGCAGTCCCATCATCGAGTGAACTCTATGAGTCGCGACTGCCGGGCACAACCCACCCGGCTACGGCAGGCCGTCGATTTCTTCGGGTTTCGTCAGCTTGCGCTCCATCAAATCGTCCGTCCGCAGACCGAAATCGAGCGCCAGCGCCGCCGATATGTAGATCGAGGAATAGGTGCCGGCGATGATGCCGATCACCAGCGCCGCGGAAAAACCGCGCAGCGTCTCGCCGCCGAAAATCAACAAGGCGACCACCACCAGCAAGGTCACCAATTTCGTCATCAACGTCCGGGACAGCGTTTGATTGATCGACTCGTCGATCACCTGAGCGATCGTGAGCTTGCGCGAGATGCGTGCCCGCTCGCGGATTCGATCGAATACGATCACCGTATCGTTCAAGGAGTAGCCGATGACGGCGAGAATCGCCGAAATCGCCGTCAGGTCGAAGGTCATCTGGGTAAGGGCAAAGAATCCGAGGACACAGATCGGATCGTGCAGCACGGCGAGGATGGCACCGCCCGCAAGCTTCAAGGTGAAACGCAGCAGCACGTAGATGGCGATGAGCACCAGGGTCGCCACCAGTGCCCAGCCGCCCTTGATGAACAGCTCCTGGCCGACCTGCGGACCCACCACCTCGGTGCGCTGCAGTTTCACGCCTTTGTCCACGCCGGCGAACACTTCGAGTATCCGCGCGCCGATCTGGTCGCCCTTGGCGTTCGGATCCGGCGGCAGACGCACCAGGATATCCCGCGAGCTGCCGAAGGCCTGCACTTGCGCGGCTTCGACGCCGGCCTTGGCCAACGATGCACGGAGCTGTTCGATGTTCGGAGCCTGGGGGAAATTGGTCTCCACCACCACGCCGCCGGTGAAGTCGACGCCGAGATTCAAGCCTCGTATGGCAACCAATGCCAGCGACGCCACGATCAACGCCGCGGACAACCCGTACCACACCTTGCGGGTGTTCATGAACGGGAAGCGAGTTACCTTGTGAAAAAATTCCATTCTCGAATCCTCGGGCCGGAAGGGAGTCCCCGGCCCTGCATTCCCACGTTAAATCGACAGGCGGTCGACTTTGCGCTTGCCGCCGTAAATGACCTGGATCAGCGCGCGACTGCCCATCAGAGACGTGAACATCGAGGTCGCGATACCGATGACCAGCACCACTGCAAAACCGCGGACGGCGCCGGCGCCGAACAGCCACAACACCAGACCCGCGATCAAGGCGGTTACGTTGGAGTCGGCAATCGCCGAGAACGCCCGGTCGAAACCCGCCGTGATGGACGCGCGCGGCGACACGCCGTTGCGCAGCTCCTCGCGGATGCGCTCGTAGATCAGGATATTCGCATCGACCGCCATGCCGACGGTGAGCACCACCGCGGCGATGCCGGGCAGCGTCAACGCCGCACCCACCAGGGACAGAAACGCCGTGAGCAGCACGACGTTGGCCGCCAGTACCACGTCGGCGATCAGGCCGAAAACCTTGTAGTAGATCGCCATGAACACGAAGGCGGCCAGCATGCCGAACACCATCGCATTCACGCCCTTGTCGATATTGTCCTGACCCAGGCTGGGGCCAATGGCGCGTTCTTCGACCGCGGACAGCGGCGCCGCCAGCCCACCGGCACGCAGCAGCAGCGCGAGCTCCCGGCCCTCGATGGGGTTGACGCCAGTGATCTGGAAATTATTGCTGAATACGCCGCGGATCGTGGCGCGGTTGATCACCTCTTCGGTGGTGCGGTCGACGTCCTGCCCTTGCGCGTTCTTTTCGCGCGAGCGGTCGATGAAGACCACCGCCATCAAGTGGCCGATGTTCTCCTGCGTGTTCTTCAACATCTTCGCCGCACCGCGGCTGTCGAGCCCCACCGACACGGCGGCTCCCTCCTGCGTGTTGGGCTGGAACGACGCGTCGGTGAGCTGGTCTCCGGTCACCACGACCTCGCGCTTGAGCAGCACCGGCTGCTTGTCGCGCGTGTAGTACAGCTTCGAACCCAGCGGCACATGCCCGGTGGCCGCGCTCTCCAGCGGATTGTTGTTCTCGTCGACCATGCGGAATTCCAGGGTCGCCGTCTTGCCGAGGATCTTCTTGACCTCCGCGGAGTTCTGCAGACCGGGCAATTGAATGGCGATGCGATCGACGCCCTGGCGCGCAACCTGGGGCTCCGACACCGCGAGTTCCGGACTGTTGAGCCGGTTGCGCAGAATGACGATGTTCTGCTGGACGGCGTAGTCCTCGCGCTCCTTGATCTGCTGCGGCGTCAGCTTCAGCTCCGAGGCCGGCGCGCCGTCGACCGTCACGTCGGTCAGCGACAGACTGCGGCTGTCGGCGAGGATCGCGGACTTTCCCTTGGCGAAGCTGTCGGCGTCGCGGAACAGGACGCGCACGCGTTGGGCGGGGTAGTCCACCTGCACGTCCTGATAGGGAATCCGGGCATTGCGCAGCGAGGCGCGGAAGTCCTGTTCGTAACGGTCGAGCTGCTGTTTCACGGCTCCTTGCACGTCCACCTGGTATACCAGATACACGCCGCCGCGAAGGTCCAACCCCAGCTTCAGCGGGCTCAAGCCCAGGTTTCGCATCCACTCGGGGACGCGCGAGGCCTGCGACAGCGCGATGGTGAACTGATTGGGACGCGCTTCGCCGATGAGATCGCGCGCCTTCAACTGGTCTTGTTTGCTGACGAAGCGCAGCGTCAGGCGACCCTGATCCAGGAATGCGCCGCTTGGCGTCACCCCCTTGTCCTTGAGGAGCTGCTCGACGCTCGTGCGGTCGCCTGGCGTGACCACGGCCCGATCGCGGGCCAGCTGCAGCGCACTTTCCTCGCCGAACAGATTCGGCAGCGCCAGGAAGATCCCTAGAATCAGCACGATCGCAACCAATGCGATCTTCCAGCGCGGATAGGAAATCATGCGTTCTTGACCGTGCCTTTGGGCAATACCTGCGCGATCTGAAATTTCTGCAGCTTGACGTTGACGCCGGCGGCGATTTCCAGTGTCAGGAATTGCTCGCCGACCTCGACCACCTTGCCGAGGATACCGCCCGTGGTGGCGACTTCATCGCCGGCGGCCACCTTGGAGAGCATTTCCTTCTGCTCCTTGGCACGCTTGTTCTGCGGCCGTATGAGCAAGAAATAGAACACCACCAACAGCAGTACCGGCAGCATCAGGGCGCTCACCATGCTCTGGCCGCCGCCCGCACCAGCCCCCTGCGCATGTGCTGAATTTATGAAGAAATCCATAGAGTTACATCCATTTCTTGCGGCGTACGCCGCGACGCAAAGCCGCGTAGTATACAGCAGCCGGCCGCAAACTCCTCGCAGCGTTCGGCAATCCGATCCATCAAGCCGGGCTGGCGCCCCCCGGGCCGGCGGCCCGGAGTGCGTAGAACTCCTTCGCGTAAGCCGCGAAACTTCCTGAAACGATGGCGTCCCGGATCTCCGCCATCAGGCGCTGGTAGAAATGGAGATTGTGCACCGTGTTGAGGTGCGCCCCCAGTATCTCGTTGCATTTATCGAGATGCCGCAGGTAGCTGCGGCTGAAGTGGCGGCAGGTATAACAACCGCAGCCCGGCTCGATCGGATTGGTGTCCTTCTGGTGTACCGCGTTGCGGATGTTGAGTACGCCCGACCGCGTGAACAAATGGGCATTGCGCGCATGCCGCGTGGGCATCACGCAATCGAACATATCGATGCCGCGCCGGACCGCTTCGAGGATGTCCTCCGGCCTGCCCACGCCCATGAGATAACGTGGCTTGTGCGCCGGCATGTGCGGCATCAAGCCGTCGAGCACCCGGATGCTTTCCTCGACGGGTTCTCCGACCGCGAGGCCGCCGACCGCAAGGCCCTCGAAACCGATTTCCTCAAGAGCCGCCAGCGACCTTACGCGAAGGTCCCCGTACACACCGCCTTGCACGATCCCGAACAAGGTACCCGGCGGCTCGGTCTCGTGGTATTTCCGGAAGCCGCGTTCCGCCCAGCGCATCGACAATTCCATCGACGCGCGAGCCTGGTCCTCGGTGGCCGGATACGGCGTGCATTCATCGAAGCTCATGGCGATATCCGACTTGAGGGCGCGCTGAATGCGCATCGACTCCTCCGGTGACAGGAACACCGGCGCACCATCCACCGGCGAGCGGAAGCTCACGCCCTCCTCGGTGATCTTGCGCATTTCGGCGAGGCTCCACACCTGAAAGCCGCCGGAATCCGTCAAAATCGGCCGATGCCACTGCATGAAGCCATGGAGCCCCTGATGGGCCTCGATCACCGCAAGCCCAGGCCGCAGATAGAGGTGAAAGGTGTTGCCGAGGACGATCTGCGTGCCGATGCTCTCGAGATCCGCAGGCGTCATCGCCTTGACCGTGCCGTATGTCCCTACCGGCATGAAAGCCGGCGTTTCCACGGCACCGCGCGCGAACTCCAGGCGCCCGCGCCGTGCCGCGCCGTCCGCGCGCAACAACTCGAAACGCATCCGGCTCATGCACCCTCCAGTGCGGCGCCCGCGGGCGTGAGGAACATGGCGTCCCCATAGCTGAAGAACCGATAGCGCGCCGCAATTGCGTGCGCATAGGCCGCGAGCAGGGCCTCCCGCCCGACGAAGGCAGCGCACAGCATCAACAGCGTCGACTCCGGCAGATGAAAATTGGTCACCATGGCATCAACGATTCGAAACTTGTCCCCGGGCTTGACGAACAGGCGCGTCCCGCCTTTGTAGGGCAGGAGCCGGCTGCGCGCGCCCGGCGCGGCGGCAGCCGCGGGACCAGCGGCGGCGGCCGTTTCCAGGCTTCTCACCACCGTCGTGCCCACCGCAACGACGCGGCCGCCGGCCGCATGCGTGGCGTTGATCGCGCCGGCCGTGCTCTCGGGCACCTCCAGGTATTCTTCGTGCATGACGTGCCGCTCCAGCGCCTCGGCGCGCACCGGCTGAAAGGTGCCCGCCCCGACGTGCAGCGTAACGAACGCATGCCCCACACCTTGCGCCGCGAGGGCGGCGAAGATATCCGCATCGAAATGCAGACCCGCCGTGGGCGCCGCCACCGCGCCGGGGTTGCGGGCAAACACGGTCTGATAGCGTTCCCGGTCGGCGGGCTCCGGCGCCCGGTCCACATAGGGCGGTAGCGGCATGTCGCCATGGGTCTCGAAGTACGGCAGCACCGGCGAGGAGAATTCGAGGCGGAACAACTCGCCCTCGCGCTCCAGCATGCATGCCGTGACGCCGCCGGGCAGCGACACCCGAGCGCCCGCCTTCAACCCCTTGCTGGCGCGCGCATGCACCAGCGCGGTGGTGGGTCCCAGCGCGCGTTCGAGCAGAATTTCGATCTTGCCGCCGCTGTCCTTCATGCCGTGGATCCGTGCCGGCACGACGCGCGTGTCGTTGAACACCAACAGATCCCGCGGCGTCAACAGCGAGGGTAAATCGCGAAACGCGAGATCCCGGTGCGCACCGCTCGCGCCATCGAGCGCCAACAGGCGGCTGGCGGAACGCTCTTCGGACGGTCGCTGGGCAATGAGATCCGGCGGAAGGTCGTAGTGAAAGTCCGTACGCTGCATGTGTCGAACCAATACTACCCTGATCATTCTTTCCAAGGCGCCGATCGCATATACTGCGCAATCTGGCCTGCCCGGATGGCGGAACTGGTAGACGCGCCGGACTCAAAATCCGGTGGTGGTGACACCGTGTGGGTTCGATTCCCTCTCCGGGCACCAGGGCGCACTTACCCTTGGATGAGTGGGCGCTGGCCGCATCAGGTCAAAATCTGTCTCTAAATTTATGGACGCGCTTTGAATTTCTGCAGCAATTGCGGCTCACCCGTTACATCGAAGATACCGGACCGGGACCATCTGCCCCGCTTCGTCTGCACGAACTGCGGCATGATTCACTACAAGAATCCGCTGCTGGTCTTGGGCTGCGTGCCGGAGTGGGAAGACAAGATCCTGCTGTGCCGGCGCGCCATCGAGCCGCGCCTGGGGTACTGGACGGTGCCGGCGGGCTTCATGGAGAACGGAGAGACCATGCAGCACGCGGCCGCCCGCGAATGCTACGAAGAGGCCCTCGCCAAGGTGGAGGTGGGCTCGCTGCTGGCGGTGGTCAACGTCACCCACGCCGCCCAGGTGCACGTCATGTTCCGCGCACGGTTGCTGGCGCCGGAATTCGGGCCCGGCGCGGAAAGCCTGGAGGTCGGCTTGTACACCGAGGCCGAGATTCCGTGGGGCGACCTGGCGTTTCCGAGCGGCGACTTTACGCTGCGCAAGTTCTTCGAGGACCGTGCCGCGGGGCGCGAGGGCCATCACTTCACGGAACTGACGCGGCCGTTGAAGTCTTGAGCTATGGCAGAATTCCTGTCACGTTTAGCTGTCAAATAGTCGTGTTTAGCTGTCCAATAGTCAGGTTCAACCGTCCAATAGAAGGGTAACTCATGGCGTTCGTGGTCACCGAAAGCTGTATCAAATGCAAGTACATGGACTGCGTGGAAGTCTGTCCTGTGGATTGTTTCCATGAGGGCCCCAATTTCCTCGTGATCGATCCCGATGAGTGCATCGACTGCACGCTGTGCGAACCCGAGTGCCCCGTCGAAGCCATCTTCTCGGAGGAGGAAATTCCGACCGGCCAGGAGGAGTTCGCGAAACTGAATGCCGAGCTCGCGAAGAAGTGGCCGGTGATCAGCGAAAAGAAGGAAGCGCCTGCGGACGCCAAGCAATGGGAAGGCGTCAAGGACAAGGTCAAGCTGCTGGAACGGTAGGCGCTAGGTCTTCCGCTTGGCGGACTGAAATTCCTTGATCTGCTCGACCAGGTCGTGCGGCGGCATGTAGCCGCTGATGTAATCGCCGGACTCGGTGACGATGGCCGGTGTGCCCCGCACGCCGATGCTTTGTCCCAAGGCATATTCACGCGCCACCGGATTGGGGCCGCAGCTCTTGCTCGTGTCGAGGGGTCCGCCGGCCTTGGCGCGCGTCAAGGCGTCGTTTCGGTCCGCGGCGCACCACACCGCCTCGGCCTTGCGCCAGCTCTCCGTATTCGGGCCGGTGCGCGGATAGAACATATACCGAACCCGCACCCCGAGCCGGTTGAGTTCCGCCATCTCGCTGTGCAGCTTGCGGCAGTACCCGCAATCGACGTCGGTGAACACGGTTATGGTGTACACGGGATTCTTCGGGGAAAAAATCAGCATCTGCGATTCAGGGACCGCGTTGATCATCGCGACCCGTGCTTTCGTGCGCAGATCCTCCGTCAAATTCTCGCGCGTGGCCATGTCGTACACGTTGCCGTCGAGAAAGAATTTGCCGTCGGCGGTCAGATAGCTGATATCCGCACCCTGCGAGAACTCGTAGATTCCCGGGATGGGAGAGGGGCGCAGATCCTCGACCTTGGATCCGGCCGGCAGCAACTTTACCAGCGCCGTTCGTGGATCCGCCGGATCGGTCGAGTCGGCAAACGCCACTGGGCCGAGGGCTCCGACTCCCAACAACAGGATCGCAAGGGATCTGAACATGAAACGCTCCAGCGGCATACGTCGATTGGACCCCACCATTGCCGGGAGGTTCAGGAAATTCTAGCAGAGGTACTTAGCCTGAGGCTCGGCGCCCCCGGCTGCGCGCCCCGGGCTCGGCGCCCCCGCTCAACCCCGCGGGTGATGCTGCTGATGCAGCTCTTTCAGCCGTTCACGGGCGACGTGCGTATAGATCTGCGTGGTCGACAGATCGCTGTGACCGAGCAGCATCTGCACCACGCGCAGGTCCGCCCCATGATTCAAGAGATGCGTCGCAAACGCGTGCCGCAAGGTGTGCGGCGACAATTCCTTGTCGACGCCGGCCTTCTTCGAATAGCGCTTGATGATGTGCCAGAACGCCTGGCGCGTCATGCGATCGCCGCGACGCGTCGGAAACAGATAGTCGGTCTGCCGTTCCAGCAGGATCTCCACGCGCGGGCCCTGCATGAACTGCTGCACCCATTTGACGGCTTCGTCGCCCAGCGGAATCAGGCGCTCGCGGTTGCCCTTGCCGACCACGCGGATCACGCCCTGATTCATGTTCACTTGATTATGCTTGAGGCTCACGAGTTCCGACACGCGCAGTCCCGTCGCGTACAGGACCTCGAGCATGGTCCGGTCGCGATGGCCCAGCGGATCGGCGACGGTCGGCGCCTCCAGCAGGGAATCGACCTCGGCTTCGGTCAACGACTTCGGCAGCGAGCGGCCGATCTTCGGCATCGCAATCTGCGCCGTCGGGTCGACCGGGATCAAGCCCTCGCGCAGCATGAAACGGAAGAAACGGCGGAAACTCGAGAGCTGCCGCGCCGTCGACCGGGGCCTCGACCCGCCCTCCACCCGAGCCGCGATGAAGCCGAGCAATTCGATTCTGGTTGCCTTCAAGAGCGCGCTGTCGTGCTCTTCGAGCCAGCGCGCCAACGCGGTAAGATCGGCGCGATAGGCGGCAAGCGTGTTGGCGGACAGGCCGCGTTCCATCCAGACGGCATCGAGGAAACGTTGCAAGGCAGGATCCGCAGCTTCGCGGGCAGCCGATTCCGTGCCGCCGGAGGTGCGTGTATAAACCGTGCTTTTGAGAGCCGTCGCCATATGTTCCCGCGTCGTTATCGCACGAAATAGTGCAGTACGCGTTTATCTACCGTCAGTATGCGAGCGGTGTTTCCGGGTCGGCGTGACCAGTCTCACAGTAACAATTAAGTATTAACATAAGGAGAACCAGATCACAGATATTGACCCGCCGGCCCCCGAAACGGTACCGCCATCCCCCGGGACGCGCACCTCTTCGGCGCCGCTGCAGACCCCGCTGCAGGCCCCGTTCCGAACTCTGTATACGGCGTACTGCATCGCGCTGTTCACGGCATTCGGGATGACCACGTTGGTCGTCAATCTGTTCGTACCGAAGGTGCGCCGGCGCCGCCAAGTAGCCGGTGCATTCTCGCGCGGTTTTCTGCGCGCGGCCGGCATACCGTTCACGGTTCACGGGGCCGACCGGCTCCCGCCGGGGCCCTGCGTGGTGGTCGCCAATCACGCCAGCTACATCGACGGGATCGTCGCGATTGCCGCCTTGCCGCCGGATTTCGCTTTCGTCATCAAGAAGGAGATGGTGCGCGTCCCGCTGGCAGGCCTGCTCCTCAGGCGGCTGGGCTCGGAATTCGTCGAGCGCTTCGACCGCCACAAGGGGGCGTCCGATGCACGCCGGGTCCTCAAACTGGCCGCGAGCGGCCAGTCCTTGGTGTTCTTTCCGGAAGGCACGTTCGACGAGCGCCGGCACATCGGGAAATTCAAGGGCGGCGCCTTCGCGACGGCGGCACGCTCGCAGATGCCGGTGGTCGCCGCCGCCATACACGGTACACGGGAGATGCTGCCCCCCGGCGGCCTGACGTTCTTCCGCCGGCCCATACGCTTCGAGATTCTCGCCGTCCTCGACGCCGCCACTGCGCGGCAGCAGAGCCGGGAGCTGATCGCTCTGGCCGTCGGCGAGCCGTTGGCACCTTAGAACGCTTATAATACTCGATCACCCAGCAACTCCCGGATACGCCCCATGAACCCAGATCCCATCGTCATTCTCGCGGCGCGCCGCACGCCCGTCGGAGCCTTTCAAGGCGTGTTCGCCGGTGTAACCGCCCCGCAGCTCGGAGCGGTTGCCATCAAGGCGGCGCTGGCCGATTCCGGGTTGTCGGCGGCCGACGTGGACGAGGTGATCATGGGTTGCGTGCTCCCGGCCGGGCTCGGGCAGGCCCCTGCTCGGCAGGCGGCGTTGGGCGCCGGGCTACCGACGAGCGCGCCCTGCACCACGGTCAACAAAATGTGCGGCTCGGCCATGCGTGCAGCGATGCACGCTGCCGACCAGATTCTGGCAGGATCCGCCGACATCATCGTCGCCGGCGGACTGGAGTCGATGACGAATGCCCCCTACCTGCTTCCCAAGGCCCGCGCCGGCTACCGCATGGGACACCAAGAGGTTCTCGACCACATGCTCTTCGACGGACTGCAGAGCCCCTGGGACGGTCAGCTCATGGGTTGTTTCGCCGAAACTACCGCGGGTAAGTACGATTTCAGCCGGCAGGCCCAAGACCAGTTTGCGACCGAGTCGGCCCGGCGGGCCCAAGCCGCCATGGCCAACGGCGACTTCCGGACCGAAATCGCCCCCGTGACGGCCAAGAGCCGCAAGGGCGAAGTGCTGGTCGACACCGACGAAACGCCCTCCAGTCTCGACATCGCGAAGATTCCCTCGCTCAAGCCGGCGTTCAAGAAGGACGGTACGGTGACGGCGGCCAGCTCCGCCAGCATTTCCGACGGCGCCGCCGCGCTGGTCTTGACGCGCGAATCGGTCGCAGCCCGCAGGGGATTGAAGCCGCTGGCGCGCATCATGGGCTATGCCAGCTTCGCGCGTGAGCCGGAATGGTTCACCTTGGCCCCCGTCGGAGCGATCCGGAAGCTGCTGACCCGGCTGAACTTACGGCCGTCGGACTTCGACCTATACGAAGTGAACGAGGCGTTCGCCGTGGTGGCGATGGCCGCCATCAAGGACCTGGAGTTGGATCACGCCCGGGTGAACGTCAACGGCGGGGCCTGTGCGCTCGGCCATCCGATCGGGGCCACCGGCGCCAGAATCCTGACGACGCTGATCCATGCGCTGAAAAAACGGGGGCAGCGGCGCGGAATCGCCAGTCTCTGCATCGGCGGCGGTGAGGCCACCGCCATGGCCGTCGAACTGATTTAGCGCGACGAAAAATGGGCGTCCCTGCCCCTACCATGCCCAAATTCCCTTGGCCATCCTGGATGGTTGCCGGCGTCCGTGGCCTGTCATCATGGTATCCCTATGGAGTAAAGCGACATTCGTGCGGCAATCCCCTCACGGCTTATCCATCTGGTGGTTTCGTGCGACGGGACCGCCATTTGTGGTGTACTACGCCGTTTTTTGGGCCGGGACCGAGTGAATCCAGCGGTTTGAGGCGCATTCAACGCGCCGGGGTGAGTTGATGAGCGAAATTGAGCGCGATGTCATGGAATACGAGGTGGCCATCGTGGGTGCCGGGCCGGCCGGCCTCGCCTGCGCCATCCGCCTGAAACAGTTGTCGCCCGAAAAGACCATTTGTGTTTTGGAGAAGGCGGCGTCCGTCGGTGCACATTCCCTCTCCGGCGCCGTCCTCGAACCGGGTCCGCTCGAGCGGTTGCTGCCCGAATTTCGGACCGAATACCCGGGAATGAAGGTTCCCGCCGGCGAAGACTATTTCCGCGTGCTCACCCAGAAAGGCTCTTTCAAGGCGTTCCCGGACTTTCTCGCCAAGATTCTGCCCGCCTCCATGACCGCCGGTACGCCGATCAACAACCACGGCAATTTCATCGTTTCCCTGGGCCAGCTCAGCCCGTGGCTGGCGGCGAAAGCCGAGGCCCTGGGCGTCGACATCTTCCCGGGCTTTGCCGCGGCAGAACCCCTATATGACGATGCCGGCAACGTCAAAGGCGTGCGCGTGGGCGACATGGGATTGAACCGCGACGGCACGCCGGGACCGAACTACGCCGCGGGCGTCGACATTCACGCGAAATTGACCGTGCTTGCCGAAGGTTGCCGCGGATCGATTTCCAAGCAGCTCATCAAGAAGTTCGACCTTTCCAAAGGGCACTGTCCGCAGACGTTCGCGCTGGGCTACAAGGAATTGTGGCAGCTGCCGCCCGGACGTGTGCGCCCCGGCCGCATTGAACATGCCTTGGGGTGGCCGGTGGACTCGAAGACCTACGCCGGCAGCTTCCTCTACCATCTCGACAACGATCGCGTCTACGTGGGCTATATCGTCGGACTCGACTATCAAGATCCTCGCCTGAAGCCGTTCGAAGCGTTTCAGCAGTACAAAAATCATCCGACCGTCAAACCGCTGCTGGAAGGCGGTGAAATCTTGTCGGCCGGCGCGCGCACCGTCGCGGCCGGCGGTTGGCAGTCGACACCGACCCTGGAAATGCCGGGCGCAATCCTCATCGGCGACGCCGGCGGCACGCTGAATTTTGCCAAGATAAAAGGCGTGCATCAGGCGATACGCTGCGGCGCGCTGGCCGGCGAGCATATCGCTGCGGCCACGTCGAGCGCCGGATTCGATGCCAAGTGGCGGTCTTCCGAAGGGGGGCGCGAGCTGCACAAGGTTCGCAATTTCAAACCCGCCTTCAAGCGCAGCATGTGGTTCGGTCTTTTGAACTCCGCGTGGGAGACGCTGACGTACGGCAAATCGCCCTGGACCCTGAAGAACACCGCGGACTTCTCGAGGCTCAAGCAGCTCGACGAATTCGAGTCGCCGGATCGGCAGTGGATCGAGCGTACGCTGCCGCCGCGGGACCGCGTTTCGTTCGTCTTCTTCGCCGGGAACGCCCACGATGAGTCGCAGCCGATTCACCTCAAAGTGGCCGATCCCTCGATCTGCGTGACCCGCTGCACCAAGGAATACGGCAATCCGTGCGAGAACTTCTGTCCCGCAGGCGTGTACGAGATGGTCGCGGACGGCGCCGGCGGACGGCGTCTGCAGATCAATGCGGCGAATTGCGTTCACTGCAAGGCGTGCGACATCAAGGATCCCTACGAGATCATTACCTGGACGACACCGGAGGGCGGCTCGGGGCCCAACTACCAGAACTTGTAGCGCCTCCACCGCCCGTGACGAGCCGACACCACACGGTGATGGAGCGCTGGAGCGCCGAGGTTCAAGCGCACCGTTTGCAATTCGACGGCGCGCAACACTCAGCCGCCCTGCACCTGGATGCCCTGAGCGGCGCGCTGCGGTCCGGCGAGCCAACCCTGTTGACGCGGCTGCGCGCGAGCGCGCCCTGGCTCGCAGGCGAGCCGCGGACCCCGCCGCGCGGCTTGTACCTGTGGGGCGGCGTCGGCCGGGGCAAGACCCTCCTCATGGATTTGTTCTTCGCCTCCGTCTCGGAGCGACGGCACCGCTCCGCGGCGCGGGACGATGGGTCACGCACCGTCGACCGAAGTCATTTTTATCACTTCATGCGGGATGTGCATGCGGCCTTGGGCAAGATCAGGCAGCACGCCGACCCCCTGGACCTGGTCGCGCAACGCTTGAGCGAGCGCACCCGTGTGATCTGCCTCGACGAGTTCTTCGTAGCCGACATCGCGGATGCCATGATACTGGCGGGGCTGTGCGACGGATTGTTCAGGCGCGGAGTGACGCTGGTGGCGACGTCCAATGTGCCGCCGCAGGATCTGTACAAGGAGGGTCTGCAGCGCCAGCGATTTCTTCCGGCCATCGAACTCATCAGAACGCATGTCGAGGTCATGCATCTGGATGGCGGGATCGATTACCGGCTGCGTCAGCTTGAACGGGCGCCCACCTACATGGACTCGAACTCGGCCGGAACCCCGGCCGCCCTGCGGGAGCGCTTCACTGCGTTGACGGGCGCCGGCGCGGAAGCGGGCGCGATCAAGGCATCCGCGCTCACCATCGAAGGGCGCGAGCTGCGTGCGGTGATCTGGACTCCGGGCACGGCGTGGTTCGAGTTCACCGAACTATGCGAGGGTCCGCGCAGCCAGATCGACTATATCGAACTCGCACACCTGTTCCATACCATATTCATCTCGAATATTCCGGCTTTCGGTCCCGCCGATGATGACGCCGCGCGCCGGTTCATCATGCTGATCGACGAGCTGTACGACCGCGGAGTGAAGATCGTGGTGTCGGCGGCCGCGGCACCCCCCGCTCTGTATCGCGGCGAACGACTCAAATTCGAATTCGAGCGCGCCACGAGCAGGCTCATCGAGATGCAGACGCAACGCTACCTCGCAGGTCAACACCGTCCATGAACTGCCTCGTGGCATAATCCAACAATGACAACCGTCGCCGAATTCAAAATCGACTACCGGCAGATCCTCGATTCCTCGGGGTCCCTCGTGGCCCCGCTGCCGCGGTTCGCCGCGAGCGCGGACGAAGTCGTGAAAATGTACGCGGCGATGACGCGCGTGCGCATGTTCGACGCCAAAGCGGTCAACCTGCAGCGTACCGGGCAACTCGGCACCTATGCGTCGTCCCTGGGACACGAGGCCGCGCATATCGGCGTCGGCGCGGCGATGCGTCCGGAAGATGTGCTGGCGCCCGTCTATCGCGAATTCGGCACCCAGCTCTGGCGCGGCGTCACCATGACGGAAATTCTCACCTACTGGGGCGGGGATGAGCGCGGCAGCGATTTCGCGGGCCCCCGGCACGACTTCGCCTGGTGCGTGCCCATCGCCACCCAGACCCTGCATGCGGCCGGAGCGGCGATGGCGTTCAAAGTGCGGCGCGAAGCGCGCTGCGCGCTCGCCTACATCGGCGATGGCGGCACCTCCGAGGGCGCTTTCTACGAAGCGCTCAACCTCGCGGGCGCGCGCGCACTGCCGGTGGTGTTCATGATCGTCAACAATGGTTGGGCAATCTCCGTGCCGCTCGCTGCGCAGACCGCGGCGCAGACGTTGGCGCAGAAAGCCGTGGCGGCCGGCATCCCGGGAGTGCAGGTCGATGGCAACGACGTGTTCGCAGTTCGCGAAGTGGTGAGCGAGGCGCTGGAATCGGCGCGGCGGGGCGGCGGACCGTGTCTGATCGAGGCGCTCACGTATCGGTTGAGCGACCACACCACCGCCGACGACGCCAGCCGTTACCGGTCGGCGGCCGACGTCGAAGCGGCGTGGGCGGTCGAGCCGCTGATTCGGCTGCGGACCTACCTGCGCAGGGAGGGTCTGTGGAACGACGCGAAGGAACAGGCCCTGCTGCAGGACTGCACCATCGAGGTCGACGCCGCAGTGGCGGAATATCTGCGCGTCGCGAGACCGTCCACCGACGCCATGTTCGAACACCTGTTTGCGGAACTGCCGAAGCACCTGCGCGAGCAGCGCGCGAACGCGCGGCGTTATTCGTCGAAATCCGGCGCCTCGAAAACCAGCGGTCATTGACTTGCCGAAGATAACCATGGTCGAGGCCATCGCAATGGCGCATGGCTGGGAGATGCAGCATGACGAGTCCGTCGTCGTGCTCGGTCAAGATGTCGGCGCCAATGGCGGCGTGTTCCGCGCGACCGCGGGACTGCAGGCCCGCTTCGGCACGGACCGCGTCCAGGATACGCCGCTCGCCGAGGCGATGATTGCGGGCATGTGCGTCGGCATGGCGACGCACGGCCTGAGGCCGGTGGCCGAGATCCAGTTCATGGGCTTCCTCTATCCGGCGCTCGATCAGATCGTCAATCACATGACGCGCATGCGCCATCGGACTCGCGGGCGTCTGTGCTGTCCCGTGGTGATTCGGACGCCTCACGGCGGCGGGATCCACGCTCCCGAACATCACTCGGAAAGCACGGAAACGCTGCTGTGCCACATCCCCGGAATCCGCGTGGTGTGCCCGTCCTCGCCGGCCCGCGCTTACGGACTGCTGCTGGCCGCGATCCGCGATCCGGACCCGGTGATGTTCCTGGAGCCCGTGAGGCTGTACCGCGCAATGCGGCAGGACGTGGCCGACGATGGACGGGCGCTGCCCTTGGACCGCTGCTTCGTCCTGCGCGCGGGCAGCGATGTGACCATCGTGACTTGGGGCGCCATGACCCAGGACACGATGCGCGCCGCGGCGGAACTCGACGCGGAGGGCGTGAGCGTCGAGGTGATCGATCTTGCGACCTTGAGTCCGATCGACAGCGAAACGATTTTGACCTCCGTGGCGAAGACCGGCCGGCTCGTGATCGTGCACGAAGCGGCGCGCAACGTCGGCGTCGGGGCGGAGATAGCCGCCATCGTGGCGGAGCACGGCTTGTTCGACCTGCAGGCGCCGATTCATCGCGTCACCGGGTACGACACCGTGGTGCCGCTGTTCCGCCTCGAACACGATTATATTCCGAGCTCGCAGCGCATCGTGGATGCCGTGCAAACCGTTTTGGCCGACTAGGAACCTGTCCGACATGGCGACATTCAAGCTTCCGGATTTGGGCGAAGGTCTGGCCGAGGCGGAGATACTCGAGTGGCACGTCAAACCGGGCGATCGCGTCTTGGTGGATCAACCCATGGTATCGGTCGAAACCGCGAAGGCGGTGGTCGAAGTCCCCGTGCCGTTCAGCGGCACCGTGACCGCACTGCACGGCGCCGTCGGCGACGTTCTGGCCACGGGATCACCGCTGGTCGATTTCGATTCCGGCACGGTGGTCGGCAGCATGCCCACCACCTGCGACGAGGAATTCGTCGATTCAGGCGCCATCGCAACTCCCGCCGCGCACGATGCCCTGCGGTTCCGCGCGGTGCCGGTCGCGCGCGCGCTCGCCAAGCGTCTGGGGCTGGACTTGGGCGCGATCGAGGGCAGCGGTTCGGACGGTCTTATCCGATTGGACGATGTGCTGGCACGCGCCGGCATCGACGCATGCCGGACCCCGGCGGGCCTCGAGGCTCCGCCGGGCAGCACGGCCGAACCGTTGCGAGGTGCACGCCGCGCCATGGCGCACAGCATGTCCATGTCACGGGACCAGGTGTCGGGCAGCACGGTGTGCGATGACGCCGACATTCATCTTTGGACGCAGCGCGGCGACTACATGGTGCGGCTGGTGCGCGCCATGATCGCGGCCTGCGCCGCGGAGCCGGCGCTCAACGCCTGGTACGACTCCGCGAACAATTCGCGGATTCTCCTCGGCCACATCGACCTCGCCATCGCCGTCGATACGGACGGCGGCCTGATCGTTCCGGTGCTGCGCAACATCCGTAACAAGACGCCCGGCGAGCTGCGCAGCGGCATCGCCGCACAGAAGGAAGCCGCCCGCCGCCGCACCGTGCAGCCGGCGGATCTGCGCGACTTCACCCTGATGCTCTCGAACTTCGGTACGCTGGCGGGGCGCTATGGCATCCCGCTGGTGGTGCCGCCGGCGGTGGCGATCTTGGGCTCGGGAACGGTGCGAGAGGATGCAGTGGTGGCCGCCGGCGCGGTGGTCGCGCACCGCCGCATGCCGCTGTCCTTGAGCTTCGATCACCGCTGCATCACGGGAGGCGAGGCATGCCGATTTTTGGCCGCCGTCATCGCGGACCTAGAAAAACCAGATTGACTTCCGGGGGGAGGCATCATGCGTGAAGTGTCGTCCGAAAAACACCGCAGATCCGTCGCCGCCATCGTCGCGGCGGCGGGTCGGCTGCCCAAGGCGCTGCGCGGCCCGCTGCGCGGCGCGAACGTGCGGCCGTTCCTGCGTGCCTACTTTGCCAACGTCGATGCCGGGGACCTTGCCGGACGCGAGCCCTCGGAACTCGCGGTCATGGCGTCTTCGCACTTGCAGCTGGCGCGGCGGAGGCGCGGTCGCGCGGTGGTTCGTGTGTTCAATCCTTCTCTGCGCGAAGACGGCTACACCTCGCCGCACACCGTCATCGAAATGGTCAACGACGACATGCCCTTTCTCGTCGATTCGATCGGCCTCGCACTGACTCAACGGTCGCTGACCCTGCACTTCCTCGCCCACCCCGTTTTTGCCGTGACGCGCGATGCCGCCGGAAATCTGCAGTCGGTTCAGCAGCGCGGCCAGGCCGACGGCGGCAAGAAACAGCGGCTCGAGTCGTTTCAGCACGTCGAAGTGGATCGCATCGTCGATCCGGCGATACTGCGCTCGCTCCAGGCGGAGATCGAACGCAGCATGCGGGATGTGCGCGCTGCGTGCGCCGATTGGCTGAAGATGCAAAGTGCGGCGCGGCAGGCGGCCGAGGACTTGAACTCGCTGGGTTCACGCTTCGACGTACTCGATATAACGGAAACCCAGGAGCTGCTGGAGTGGATGCTGGACCGTCATTTCACCTTCCTGGGGTATCGTGAGTATCGGCTGCGCGGCAACACCGGACGCGTATCGCTGCAGCCCGTCGAGGCGAGCGGACTCGGGATCCTGCGCCCCGGCCACAAGCATCCGCACGGCGCCGGCCGCGTTCTGGCCAGCGACATACGGCGCCAAAGCCGGTCGCGCGATCTGGCGCTGGTCACCAAGGCGAATTTTCAGTCCACGGTCCACCGACCGGGCTATGTCGACTATGTCGGCATCAAGCATTTCGACGCCGCGGGCCGCTTGATCGGCGAGCGCCGGTTCCTGGGACTGTGGACTTCGGCCGCTTACGGCGCCAACCCGCGTGAAATCCCGATGGTGCGTCACAAGGTCGCCCAGATCGCGCAGCACTTCGCTCTGGCCCCCGACAGCCACGACGGCAAGGCGATGCAGCACATTTTGGAGTCGTTCCCGCGCGACGAACTCTTTCAGGCCGGCGTTCCGGATCTCATCAAGGTGGTCACCGGTATTTTCGGGCTGCAGGAACGGCCTCGAGTCCGCCTGCTGTTGCGCCGCGACGCATTCCGGCGTTTCTACTCATGCCTGGTGTTCGTCCCACGCGAGAAATACAACACGGTGGTGCGGCAGCGCATCGAGCGGGTGGTCGGCGACGCGTTCAGTGCCATCAGCATGGAATCGCAGGTGCAGATCGCCGAGTCCAATCTCGCGCGCATCCACATCGTCGCCCGCACGCTGCCGGTGGAGACCGAGCGGGTCGATGCCGACGGCTTGGAGCAGCGCATCGCCGCGGCGGTGCGCTCGTGGGCGGATACCTTCAAGAGCGCGCTGCTCGCGCGTTTCGACGAAGCCTACGCCCTCAAGCTCCACTCCGTTTACGCGCAGGCGTTCCCGGCGGCATACACGGAAGACTTCCCGGGCGAGTCCGCCGCACATGACGTGTCCTTCCTCGAAGCCGCGGAAAAGGACCCCAAGCGTCTGCACCTCGATATCTACCGCCCGGAACCGAAGCGCAAGGAAAAAATCTTTCTCAAGATCTTCCGCGGGCGGGATGCCATACCGATCTCGGACCTGTTGCCCATGCTCGAGAACATGGGTCTCAAGGTCATCGCGGAGCGGCCCTACGAACTGGAGTTTGGCGGCGGCCGGCGCGCGTGGATCCAGGATCTCGAACTCGTGATGCAGGCGCCGACGGTCATCAAATTCGACGCGCTGGATCGGGAGATCAAGAGCGCGTTCACCGCCGTGTGGACCGGCCGCATGGACAGCGACGGCTTCAACCAGCTGACGCTGACCACAGGCGTGCCGTGGCGCACGGTGACGGTGCTGCGCGCGTATTGCCGCTACCTGCTCCAGGCAGGTCTGCCGTTCAGCCAGGGCTACATTGCCCAGGTGCTGGTCAACAACTCGGGTCTGGCCCGCGCCTTCGCCGATCTGTTCGCGGCGCGCTTCGATCCGAGCCTGCCGGCATCGACCCGCCGGAGCGCCGTGGCGAAGGTCGACCAGCGCATCCAGGCGGCGCTCGAGGACGTCAAGGGTTCCGACGAGGATCGCATCCTGCGCGCCCTGTGGAATGCCCTGTCCGCCACGGTGCGCACGAATGCCTATCAAACCGCGGAGTCCGGCCAGTTCAAGGATTACCTGTCGTTCAAGATGGAAAGCCAGCGTCTGCGCGAGTTACCGCTCCCCAAGCCGCTGTTCGAGGTGTTCGTGTTTTCGACGCGCATGGAGGGCGTGCACCTGCGGATGGGCTACGTCGCACGCGGCGGCATTCGTTGGTCGGACCGGCGCGAGGATTTCAGAACCGAGATTCTCGGCTTGATGAAGGCGCAGCAGGTCAAGAACACCGTGATCGTTCCGGTCGGCGCCAAAGGCGGGTTCGTGGTGCGGCGCAATCTGGCGGGCGATCGCGAGGCGCAGGCTGCGGAAGTCATCGCGTGCTATCAAACGCTCATTCGGGGACTGCTCGATATCACGGACAACATCGTCGACGATGAGATCGCGCCTCCCGCGGACGTCGTACGGCATGACGGCGACGACGCCTATCTCGTGGTGGCTGCGGACAAGGGCACGGCGACCTTCTCGGACATCGCCAACGCAATCTCCGAGGAGTACGGGTTTTGGCTGGGCGACGCTTTCGCATCCGGCGGTTCGGTCGGCTACGATCACAAGAAGATCGCGATTACCGCGCGCGGCGCATGGGAATGCGTGAAGCGCCATTTCCGCGAGATCGGCATCGACATCCAGAATCAGGATTTCTCCGTGGCCGGCGTCGGCGACATGGCGGGAGATGTGTTCGGCAACGGCATGCTGCAGTCGCGGCACATCCGGCTGATCGCCGCGTTCAATCATCAGCATATATTCATCGATCCACAGCCCGACGCGGCGCGCTCGTTCAAGGAGCGGGAGCGCCTGTTCAAGCTGCCGCGCTCCTCGTGGGAGGACTATTCGGCCGCGGCGATATCGAAGGGCGGCGGCATATTCCCCCGCAGCGCCAAGAGCCTCACCTTGTCGCGCGAGGCCCAGGCGTTGCTCGAGCTTCCGCCGCAATCCACGCCGAACGAAGTGATCAAGGCCATTCTGAAGTCGCACGTCGACCTCCTGTGGAACGGCGGAATCGGCACCTATGTCAAGGCCGGCGGCGAGAGCAACATGGACGTGGGCGACCGCAGCAACGACGCGGTGCGCATCGACGCCCGCGAATTGAACTGCAAGGTCGTGGGGGAAGGCGGCAATTTGGGATTCTCGCAACTCGGCCGCATCGAATACGCGCGGCGCGGCGGCCGGCTCAACACGGATTTCATCGACAACTCGGCCGGCGTGAACTGCTCCGATTTGGAGGTGAATCTGAAGATCCTGCTGAACGGTGCCGTTCGATCCAAGGAGATCACGCGCAAGGCGCGCGATCGGCTGCTGGTGCAGATGACGGACGAGGTCGCGGGCCTGGTTCTTCGCAACAACTACCTGCAGAGTCAGGCGATCAGCACGGGCGAGTTCCAGGCCAAGGAGCGCCTCGCCGAAAGCGCCTACGTCATCCGTGCGCTGGAACGCTCCGGGGATCTGAACCGCTCGCTGGAGTATCTGCCGTCCGATGAGGAAATCGCGGAGCGCCGCAAGGCCGGCGAAGGTCTCACCCGGCCGGAACTCGCCGTCACCTTGAGTTACGGCAAGATCTGGCTGTACAGGGCGTTGATCCACTCCGACGTTCCGGAGGATCCGTATCTGTCGGCGGAGCTGGCACGCTATTTCCCCGCGCCGGTGCAACAGCGCTTCTCCTTGCGTTTGAAGCGCCACCGGCTGCGCCGCGAAATCATCTCCACTGCGATCACCAACAGCCTGATCAACCGCATGGGACCCGTGTTTCCCGTGCGCGCGCAGGACGACACCGGTGCGGAGCCCGCCGCCATCGCACGCGCCTACAGCATTGCGCGTGAGGTGTTCGCGGCGCGCGACATCTGGACGCAGATCGAGGCCCTCGACACCCTGGCGCCGGCGGCCGTGCAGTACACGGCGATGTTCCAGACGACTCGCTTGCTGCGGCACGCGACCTACTGGCTGCTCGAAAACCGGCGCAGCGACCTCGGGATCGAGCGCGCCGTCCGGCGCTACGCGGAGCCGGTCGCGGAACTGTCGCGGACTTTGAACGACGTGCTTCCCGCGGTCGAACAGGCGCGCCTCGGCGTGCTGCGCTCCCGCCTCATAGAGCAGCATGTGCCCGATGTGTTGGCGACCCGCATCGCCTCGCTGGAGTGGCTGCATTGCTCGCTAGACGTGGTCGAGGCCGCGATGGCATCCCATCTCGAGATCGGTTTTGCCGCCAGGGTGTATTTCGATGTCGGCGAGCGGATCGGCCTCGCCTGGATCAAGGATCAGATCGAGACCCTGCCGGCGGAGGGACATTGGCAGGCCGTCGCCCGCGGCACGCTCGGCGACAACCTGTTCGAGCTTCAGCGCAAGATCACCGGTGCGGTGCTGTCGTGCCGCGGTGCCTCTCCGGGCGCACGCGTGGATCGTTGGCTCGACGACCAGTCCGCTGCGGCCCTGGCGCTGAAGCGAATCGTCGTCGATCTGCGTACCGGCACGGCGCCGGACTTCGCGACGCTCTCCGTGGCCCTTCAAGCCGTGCGAAGGTTGGTGCAGGATGGCTCCCGTGCAGGATGAGTCGATGTTCGGCAAAGAGTATCTTCAGTTTCGGATCACCTCCGAGTTCGCGCTTGCGCGGCACATCGGCATTGTGGTCGAGCGCGCCGACGACGCCGGTATCGTCCTCTCGGCCCCGCTGCTGCCCAACGCCAATTACAAAGGCACGGCCTTCGGCGGAAGCCTGTTTTCGGTGGCCGTTTTGACCGGCTGGGCCTGGGTGAGCCGGTACCTCGACGCGACCGGGGTTGCCGCCGATGCGGTGATTCAAGAATCCACGATCCGCTATCTGGTGCCCGTCCACGGCACGCTGCGCGCCTCGCTCCGGCTGCCCAGCCCCGACCAGGTTGAGAAATTCAGAAAAATGTTGCAGCGCGCGGGGCGCGGACGCATCCGGCTCGTGGTAGACGTCCATCACGGGCAGACGCAGGCGACCGAATTCGAAGGCATCTTCGCCGCCGCTCTGCGATGAACACTCGAGACAGGCTCCGAACGACGAACATGAGGAGGATTTCATTGTGACCGGAAAGCTGATCTTGGTTCGTCATGGACAGAGCGTGTGGAACGTCGAGAACCTGTTCACCGGGTGGCATGACGTCGACTTGAGCGAACAGGGACGTGTGGAGGCCGTGCAGGCGGGCAAGGAATTGCTCGCCGAGCAGCTCGAGCCCAACATCGCGTTTACGTCCGTGCTGAAGCGCGCCATCCGCACGCTGTGGTTGATACAGGACACCATGGACCGCATGTGGGTCCCGGTGGAACGCAGCTGGCGGCTCAACGAGCGGCATTACGGAGCGCTGCAAGGGCTCAACAAGGCGCAAACCGTCGAGCGGCACGGCGAAGCTCAGGTGAAGATCTGGCGCCGCAGCTACGACATACCGCCGCCGGCCCTGCCATTGGATGATCCGCGACACCCGCGTTTCGATCCGCGCTATGCCGGCATCGATGCGGCGCTGCTGCCGGCGACGGAGTCGCTCAAGGATACCCTGGCGCGCGTTCTACCCTTCTGGGAGTCCCGAATCGTTCCGGAGCTGCGCGCCGGCAAGAACGTCCTGATCGTGGCGCACGGCAATTCGCTTCGCGCCCTGGTCAAGATGCTCGATATGATGTCCGAGCGCGATATCGTCGAGTTCAACATTCCCACCGGTATACCGATGCTGTACGAACTCGACGAGCAGATCCAGCCGGTTGGCCGCCGGTTTCTGGGCGACCCGGCCGCACTGGCTGCGGCGCAGGACGCGGTACGCCGGCAGACCGAAAAACGTTAGGTATCCGGCACGGCCATATATCCGGCGCGGGCTAGGTATCCGGCGCGATGGAGACCTTGATGCCGCTCAGGGCGTCCGTGAAGTCAACCTGACACGACAGCCGCGAGGTCGCCTCTCGATAGTCCGGCAATTCCTTGAGAAGCTCCAATTCGTCGCTTTGCGGCTTGGGCAGCCGGCCTGCCCAACTCTCCTCGACGTAGACGTGGCAGGTCGCGCACGAGCACAACCCTCCGCAAATCGCAGCGACGCCGTAGTCGAGCTCGCGCAGGATCTCCATCACCTTCAGGCCGGGTTTTGCCTCAATCTCGTGCTCTTTCCCGTCACGGTCCACCACGATCATCCGCGCCATTCTGCTCTCCGTTAAAAAATTTCCCGCGTGGCCCCACGCTGGGAATCGGCTAGTGTGCCGGAACTTCGCTTTCGCGACCACCGGGTCCGCCGTTCAAGCGCAGCGCCAACAACAGGGCGCGGGCCGAAACCTCGTCCCCGGGCGGGCAAGGCCGCCGGTCCAAGTATAGTTCGCTCCACAGCAGGCAGACGTAGTCATAGAGCCACGTCAGCAGCCGCAGACGCTCCGATTCCCGCCGGCTGGCGGGGCGCCCGAGGTAGCTCTCCAACACGTCCGCGGCAAAACTCGCCGGTCCGTCGTTGTTGGCGATCCAGGCCGCCAGATCCCAGTACGGATCCGACACGTGCGCGTACTCCCAGTCGAGCAGCACGAGGCGCTCGCCGGCCGCCAGGTTGAGGCGGTGCACATCACTGTGGCACAGCACAGGGTGAGCCGGCGGAAACCCTGCCAGCTCCTCGAGGCGGGCATTGACCGCATCGCGCAGCCCGGCCGAAGCCGCGGACTGCCTCCCGGCCTGTGCCGCCGCCCGGCGGGTGGCCGCACCGGTATAATGGGCGATCCAGTCCGCGGGGCTCATGATACGGGCCGGCGTTGGGATCGGGAGGGCGTGAACCCGGCGCAGGAGCCCCGTCAGCGCGCGGATATTGCCGGGCAGCCGCAGTTCCTCGGCAGTCCAAGCACGGCCGCCATTCCACTCGGCCACGAGGATTCCGCGCGCCGGCTCGCAACAGGCGATGACCGGGGCGAGCCCGGCACGCGCGGCGCATTCGAGGACTTTGCATTCCCATTCGCGATCGACGCCAAGCTCCAGCACGCCGGCCGCCAACCGCATCGAGTACGCCCTTCCGCCGCGTTCGACCCGGTAGCTTTCGTTGACGATTCCGGCCGCCAGCGGCTCGAGCGTCACCGGCCCTGCACCGGGTACCCACCGCAGGGCAAGCTCCTCAGGCGCGCTGCGCGGCATGGGCCTCCAGCGGCAAGTTCCGGCGCCATTCGCGCATGCCCGCGACGATCAGCACCAGGTATAGGCCGAACAACAGCATGGTGACGTACAAGCCGCGGGTGTAGTAGAGCCACATGCTCACGGAGTCGATGACCAGCCACCAATGCCAGTTCTCGTACACCTTGCGCGCCACCAAAAAGGTCGCGAACACGCTGCCCCACGTCGCCATGGAATCCACGAACGGCCATGCGGCCGGGGTGAAACGGCGCAGGAAAAAGCTGCTGACGATCGACGTCCCGATGACCGCCAAGAGTCCCAGGCCATTGCGCGACCAGGGCCAATGAGACACCTCCAGGGGCCGTCCGCTCCGGCCCCCGGTCCATTGCCGATAGCCGTAGACCGCCATGGCGGCATAAAAGACGTTAAGAGCCGACTCCATGTACAGGCGCGCTCCGAACATCACCCAGACATAGAGGCAGGAGCTCACGAATGCCACAGCCCAACAGCCGATATGCTGCCGGATGGCCAGCAACAAATACGCCACGGCGAGCGCCGCTGCGACGATTTCGATCCAACTCGTCGCGCGCCAGGCGCCGTCGAGGCGGACGATGATCTCGTGGATCACGGCGGCGGCGCTGGTGGTCGTTCCAAGCCCGGGAGCACCTTCATGACGAATACCGGTTGCGGCCCCACCGCGGCGGCGCGGCTCATTTCGGCGGCGAGGACCGCCATCACCCGGTCGAGATCGCCCCAGATCTGGGTACTCAACGCATTCGTGACCACGTGGAGTTCCGCATAGGTGTTCAGGCGATCGATGAACGCTTGAATCAGCGGACGGTAGTCGGCCGCCAACGGGTACATGCTGATTTCGACGGCTGTGCGCATGGCACCTTTTCCCTACGCCGGCATTACCCGGGTCAGGTTCAACGGGTTCGCAGGTAAGTCGGGTAGTCGACATCCCACGTCTCAGGTCTCGCTCGAGACCACCCCAAGGTTCATCGAAGTGTAGCCTGGCGCTCCGATGCGTGCAAAACTCTTGGCTCTGGCTGCGGAGGACCATTTGCGCATATTTCAAGTCGACGCGTTCACTCGCACCCGTTTCACGGGCAATCCTGCCACCGTCGTGCTCGACGCGGACGGCCAGACGGATGCGACCTTGATGTCGATCGCGCGTGAGTTCGCGCAGGCGGAGGTGGCCTTCGTATCCGCCGCCACCGCCGGCGATCATGACATCCGCCTCCGTTTCTTCAATTCCCGCAAGGAAGCGCCGTTCGTCGGACACGCGACGGTGGCCGCCCACGCGGTTCTTTTGGCGCTCGGAAGGCGCAGCGAGGGTGTGATCCGGCAACACTCCGGCACCGGCATCATCGAAGTGCGGGTGCACGAACAGGAGGGGCCCCGGATCGAGTTTCGCCAGAATGCCCCGGAACTCGATGCGCCGTTGCCGTTCAAGACCACGCTGCGAGTCGCCGAGGCACTGCGTCTGCCGGCCACTCAACTACATGAGGTCATGCCCGCCCGAATCGCGCACCGGGGCAGCTCCAGATTGCTTCTGCCCGTCGCGGATTCGCGCGCGCTGGAGGCGCTCGCGCCGAATTCCGATACCTTGCTGACTCTCGGCAAGGAGTTGAAGCTGGACGGCTTTTTCGTTTTTGCGGTCAATCGAAGCCACGACGAATTCTCCACGGATTCGCGGATGTTCTGTCCTGCGCTCGGAATTCCGGAAGATCCGGTCAGCGGCAACGCGCACGCCATGCTGGCCGCGTATCTGTGGGAGCTCGGTCACTTCGGCAAGAACGTGACTGCCTTTACCGGCCGTCAGGGGCGCTACATGAACCGCCCCGGCGAGGTAGGCGTCAGGCTGGAGATCGAGCACGGCAGCTTGGTTGCCGCGCACATCGGCGGCAGCGCGGTGATCGTCAGCGAAGGCACCCTGGCGCTCTAGCTCCAGCTCGGGCTCCAGATCCCGGCGCCTAGCCCGCCGGCTTCTTCAGATCGATCTTCAATGTGCCGGCCAAGCCTTCGAGACTGGTCTCGAGGGACTTGGCCGTGGTCACCGCTTCGCCCAGGTTGCCGATCGCGAAGGCTGCCTGGGCCTTGGACCACACCGACGAAGCTTCGGAGAGGCTGCCGCGAGCTGCGTCGAGATCGATCCCCGCCGCCGTCTTTTTGTTCGATTTCTTGGCCAGGAACTCAATGCGGTTTTGGATGGCGGTCATGTAGTCCGGCAATCGAGCGGCGAGACCGGACCACTGCCCGCTCAACGCCTGCATGAGCTCAGCCTTCTTGGCCGCCGCTGCGCCCGCCAGGTCTTTCGCCCGATCCCTCAACGCGGGCGCCGCCTTGAGCACGGCGGCATAATCCTGCCGGTCGAACGTTGCCTTCAAATCGCTGAATTCGCGGCGCACATCCGTCAATTGATCCGGAACATATTTGGCGGCGTCGGATTGAGCCGCGTCGAGCGCAGCCTCGATGTCGCTGATGGAGCGCTGCGCGGGCTCCATCTGACTTGCGCAGGCCGTCAGCAGCAGGGCTGCGACGGCAATCCATGCATGTACAGGGGTCGACGACATGACGGTGCTCCTTTACCGCAATCGCACTACAATTCGCGGCGCGCGCGCTCCAGCCATTCAGCCTGGGCCTTCCGGTAGTGCGCCGGCGCCAGTCTCGCGCCGTCCACCAGATCCTTCAGGATGCGCCGCGCGTCGTCGAGCTTGCCCCGCCGCTTGAGCAGCAATGCGTACCTGAATCGGGCTTCGGCGCCAGGATATCCCGGCGCCACCGCAGCGTACTCGTGCTCGGCCTCCTCGAACGCATCTTGTGCCTCGAGGGTGCGCGCATACAAAAGATGCCCGTCCGCAGACTTGAATTCCGGGTTGTGCCGTATGAGCTTCTCGAGCGACGCTCGCGCCGCTCCAAACTCTCCGGACGCGAATCGCGCCCGCGCCAATCCGAGCAGCAGCACCGGATCGTGTTCGAATATGCCGTTGAGGCCGCCCTCGTACACCGCTGCCGCTTCCGCGTACTGGCCGCGCTCGTACAATTCCTCGGCGAGCCGGCGGCGTGCATCGACATTGCCGGAAAATTCCACGGCCGCCGCTGCGTGCCGCAAATCCCGGTCGGGATCGATGATGCGTTGCACGCTCGCCCTGGTGCGCCGCGCGGCGCGTCCTCCAAAGATTTCGGGCAGGATTTCGACGCCGATATAGGCGAGCGAGCCGGCCGCCGGCAGCAGCGCAATGGCCCAAATCCATAAATTATTCCTACCCGTCCTGATGACGTGAACGATGAGCGCGGCCTGCAAGGCGAGAGTCAGGATGAAGATCAGCGGCATGATCCGTATTGTAGAACACCTGACGGCGCCGCTGGGCGCCCAGCGTGAGCTTTAGCGCTCCGCGACGTGAATCTTGCGTTGTACTTCCGGACACTTGGCCCAGCCGATGTTGGACAGCGAATATCCGAGGACGTGCTGGGTGCGGGCGTCGACCGTCACTTCCATTTCGCATCCGTGAAAGCCCACAGGCGCGCCGGGCGGCGTCTGCTCCATGAACCATACGTACACGAGCTTGGTGGGAGTGGTATCGATCTTGCGCGGCGGACCGAAGGCTTCCTGCAGCCGGCTCACGGGTTTGCCGACATTGTCGGCCGCGATGCGCGGTATCGGGCGAATCGCAAAACCCGATTGACCGCATGCGGCGAGCGCCAATGCGGCCATCGCAATCGTCGCAGCAGCAACACGCAACATAATCCGTATCCCGATGCTGAAGTGTGGGCCTCGAGTGTTGCCGGGCGCGGGCGTCCTGCCGCTGACTCACTTCGCAGTTTGAAAAATCAGTTGCCGGGCGCGGGCGTCTTCGCTGACTTGCTTCGCAGTTTGAAAAATCAGTTGCCGGGCGCGGGCGTCTTCGCTGACTTGCTTCGCAGATTGAAGATCGGTCGCATACGCGCGCCGCTTATGTAAACGCAGCGCATGCGTGATGCCGCACGGCAGGTCCTCCGGATGATGTACCGCCACGATGAGCGTGAGGCCGCGCTTCATCAGGCGCTCGAGCAGACGCTTCATCGCAGCTCGCTGCCGCGGATCGAGTCCGGTCAGCGGTTCGTCGAGGAGCAAGATACGTGCATCGCCCGCGAGCGCCCGCGCGAACAGGGCCCGGCGCATCTGACCGTATGACAGCTCCCGGGGCCGGCGCTGCGCAACGGATAGGAGAGCGAAGTACCTGAGCCAGTGACGCGCACTTCTCCGGTCGGCAGCCGTGGGAGCATCGGACATGCCGATGCTGGCGTAACGGCCGCTCGCCACCAGATCGGACACCGTGACGTTCACCGCATAATCGGTCTGCAATTCGGGCGAGATGTAGCCCACGCGCCGTTTCCAGGAATCGATCGGCGTCCCGCGGGGAAATCCGGCGCGTTCCATTCTTCCGCCCAGAGCCGGCGACAGATCGCCGTACAGCATTTTGAGGAAGCTGGATTTGCCGCTGCCGTTCGCGCCGAACACGGCCCAGTGCTCGCCGCCGCGCAAGTCCCAGTTCACATCGCGCAGCACGGCGCGATAATCGACATATAGATCGACGCCGCGAACCCGCAGCAGCAAGGCGCTTTTCGCGGCGGAACGCCTGTCTCGCACCACGCGCACGGCACGCTTGCCGCGTCGGGGTTCCGCCGTCCGCGCAGAACGCGGCGGCGGACTTTCGCCGGCATGCCGCGCCAAACGGGCAAGATCGACGCCGCTCAAGAGCCGTACCGAGCGCAGGCGCCCGGCATGCAATTCGATCAAGCCCTGGGTACCGCCGGGCACGTCCACGGCCCTGTGACTTGCGGCGATCCACGACTGGCCCGCGGCATGAACTCGCGAAAGGATCCCATCGATTCGGCGCCGATAGTCCGCATCCAAGCCGTTGTAGAACTCATCCAGCAGCAACCAGTCCGGAGTCTGCACGAGGGCGCGGGCCAGCAACGCGAGACGCTTCTGACCATAGGACAGCGACAAGAACCGCCGCCTTCCGAGGTGCCCGAGTCCGCAGCGTTCGAGCATCGCCGCGGTCTGCCGCCATTCCTTGGGCGTGACCGGGCGCAGCAGCAGATCCGTGCGGTGCAAGCCGCTGGCCACGAGGTCCGGCACCGGGAGATCCCAACCGTAAAGGGCGTATTTGTCCTGAAGTTCGGCGCCGATGTAGGCAATGCGCTGCTTGGCCGCGATGAGATCGACCGGATGGGTCCCGAGGGAGTAGGTGCGGGTTTCGCGCCCCGTGGGCGTCGGCCACACATCCGTGCCGAGCAGTTTGAGAAGTTGCGTCTTGCCGGCGCCGTTGCCGCCGATGAGCGCCCAACGCTCCCCGGCGTTCAAACGAAGTGAGATGTTCCTCAAGGCCCAGGTGCCGCCGCGCCGCACGCTGACGGCGTGCAACTCGATGTTCAGCCGACCGGTCATGAACGATTGAGCCGCCAGATACCCTTGTCTTCGGCGACGCGGCCGTCGCGGACCAGCTTGATGAGGTGCGCCTCCAGCGTGAGCATTGCCCAGGGGTGGCGTTCCGGCGGGACGTCGTCGTAAACGGCGGGCGTCAACCGATCGAGCGTGGCCGGACCCAAGTCCGACATCTTCGCCAGGACCTTCTCCTCGCGACCGAGGCGATGCGCGCGCAATAGCGCCAACATGCGTTTACCGCGCGGCAGGATCGCGCCGTGCCCGGGTGCGATGCGCTCGAAATCGTAATCTCCCAGCTTGTTGAGCGAATCCATGTAGGCCGTCATGTCGCCGTCGGGCGGTAGAATCACGGGAGAGACGCCTTCGAGCACGTGATCGCCGGTGAACAGCATCCGCTCGCTCGCGGACAGGTAGCAGACGCAGTTCGATGCGTGCCCGGGCGTATGAATGGCGGTCAATGCGACATCGCCCAAAACCAGCGTCTCGCCGTCCCGAGGACTTTGGTCGGGGCGGAAGCTCTCGTCTTGCCGGCCATCGGCGGGCGGCGCCAGGCCGATCAGGCGCGCGCCCGTTTGCTTCGCCAGCACGGCAGCGAGCGGCGAGTGGTCGCGGTGCGTATGCGTGACGATGACCCAGCGCACGGGACCCCCTGCTTGGGCCACGATCGCGCGCAAATGCGCGTCATCGTGCGGACCGGGATCCAGAACGGCGATCTCTCGCGTTCCAAACAGGTATGTGTTGGTTCCCGGGCCCGTCATCATGCCGGCGTTGGGCGCAACGATACGGCGCACGCCGGCGCCTAGCAGTACGGCGGTACCGGGAACGAGATTGGAGCGGGGTTCGGGAAGTTGCATTGGAGCTTTGGGCAGGCCTGTGATGAGCATCGCATTTTGACATAGTTGCGATGATCGCCGGAGCGGCTACACTGGGAGGCATGTCGAAATCTCCGAACGCCAAGCGAGTGGGCGGACCCAAGTCCTGGGAAGAGTTGTCCCGACCCGATGCCGATCAGAATCAACGATTCCTGGCCGAGTCGCTGTCCCTGCTGCTGGCCGATTTGTTGCGTTCGGTATTGTCCGATGCCAGCCCGGCGCTGCCGGCCGACGAGTCCGCGGTGGAGCGCTATCGACACCTGGCCGATTCGCTCGCCGACGGAGAGTCGCGCCGCCGCACCAGCTTTGGGATCACCCGGGCGGGGCTCGCGAAGCGCTGCGTCACGTGGCTCAAGCTGCTCCTGACGCCCGCGCCCAATGCGACCGCCGCCGCGCCCATGCGGGAATTTGTCGATGCCTTGGGGTTGTTCCCGGCGCTGTTCGACAGCGAACCGTCGGCAAGGTCGCGCCGCGCACGGCTGACCTGGCTGTTGACCCATGACCGGCGGCTGGACGCCAGCACGCGGGAGGCCGCCACGGCCCTGATCGAGGCGTGCGAGCATTTAGGGGTCTTGCTCTGGCCCGATGCGGAAACCGCCTGACTAAGTCGGCAGGCAGCCGACTTGAACGCCGCGAAAGCGGGTGCGACGCATGCGTCGCACGGGTAGCCATGGAATGGCTACCCGGGGCTTGCGCGTAGCAGGGATAGCGTAGCGCAATGCCCGCAGGGCGAGGCGCAGGAGCGCCGAGTACATAGTTCCTGTTTCCGGCGATGGGGGAGGCGTATAATACGTGGTCCTTCCTTGCGCGTGCCCGCCGGAGTTATGAATGCAGACACCCACACCACCTGAAACGGAACCTGTGCCGGCGCCGGTGGCGGCCGTGGATAAATCGCGGTTCACCTTTCAGAAGTTGCTCCAGCCCTTCGCCGTCGACCGTGCCAGCGTCGCACCGGTCATTTGGTTCTTCCTCGATTGGCTGGTGCTGGGTGCCGCCATCGCCAGCTTGCTGGTGGTCGAGGCGTGGTGGGTCAAGGTATTCGCCTCGCTGGTGGCCGCGTTGTGGATCGCGAGACTGTTCGTGATCGGACATGATGCCTGCCATGGTTCGTACACGCCCAATAAGATCCTCAACAAGTGGATCGGCCGCATCGCGTTCCTGCCCTCATTGACGCCTTACAGCCTCTGGGAAGTGGGGCACAACCTCGCGCATCACGGCTTTACGAACCTGAAGGGCCGGGACTACGTGTGGACCCCCTATTCTCCTCACGAATTTGCACAGCTGCCTTGGGTGCGCCGGCAACTCGAGCACATCTATCGCAGCGGTGTCGGTCAAGGCGTCTATTACATGATCGAGATGTGGTGGAAGAAGCTGTTCTTCCCGGGTCGCAAGCATGTGACGACGCGCCGCACCAGCCATCTGGTCGACAGCTTCATGGTCGCGGGATTCGCGGCACTGTGGATCGGAGGCCTGATCCTGTGGGGCGTCTACAGCGGCAAATCGATCTGGTCGCTCCTGACATTCGGTTTTGCGGTGCCGTTTTTCCTGTGGAATTGTCTGATGGGTTTCGTGATCTACGTGCAGCACACCCATCCCCGCGTGGCCTGGTATGAGCGCCGCGACGAGTGGAGCGCGAATGCCGGATATGCCACCACCACTGTCCACATCAAACTCATGCGCCCGCTCGACGGCCTGATTCACTACATCCTCGAACACGGGGCACATCATGTGAACATGGGTATTCCGCTGTACCGCCTGAAGGAGGCGCAGGCGCGCCTGAGCGCCACCCTGGATGAAAGGCTCAATTCGGAAGTCTTCACCTGGCGTTACTACTGGAACACCGTGCGGCGCTGCAAGTTGTACGACTTTGCGCAGCACGTTTGGATGGATTTCGACGGACGGGTCACTTCCCAACCGCTGGTTCAGGGTCGCTGAATCGCGGGCACCGACGCCTCACGAAAAGGCCGCCTAACGAAAGGCGTACCGCGTCGAAATCGATGCCGCGCGGCCGGCCGTGGCGTACCCGTTCGCAAGCTCGTAGCGGCGGCCGAGGGCGTTGTCGAGCCGCGCAGCCACCGACCACGACGGCGTCAGCGACAGCTTTCCGAAGAGCGAGGTAAGAACGTAGCCGCCGTCGCGGGCCCGGAAGCCGCTGGCGGCGCCGATATCTTCCCGGGCGCCTGATTGGAGAACTTCGACTCCCAGATTGCCCCGCCCGATCCGTCGCGATGCGCTCAATGTGAAGCTCTGCTTGGAACGGCGCAACAGCTGGGTGTCGCCGGCGCCTGCGGACAAATTGCGTGGATCCTGCAGGCTGCCCTCGGCCCGAATCGACCACGGATCCGCCCGCAGATCCCAGCTCGCCTCCAATCCCCGGATCCGCGCACGATCGATGTTCAGGTTCAATGAGCTGAAGTTGGCGGGATTGAAAACCGACACGATCAGGTCGCTGATCGTGTCTTGAAAAACCGAGAAGGTCACCTCCTGCGATTCGGTGAGCCGCGATTTGGCACCAATCTCGAAATTGCGGGAGCTTTCCGGCAACAAATTCGGATTGCCGCCGTAACCGAACCGATCGGTGGCGGACGGTGCACGAAACGCCGTCCCGGCGGATGCGATGAGCAGCGTGCCTGCGGTCAGTGCATAGCCGTATTCCGCGTTCCATGTTTCGTGATCGCCGAACGCCGGGTGATGGAAGTAGCCGCCGGCCAGCAGCAGCCGATTCGCTCCTGCCTCGAACTGGTCCTGCACGTAATAGGTCTGGGTGTGAGTTTCGATCGAATACGGCAACCCGAACGACAGCGAATCAGTTTGCTCCCTGGTCGCGATCGCGCCGAACGTGATGAGTTGGCTGACGCGTGCACCCCCGATCTTCACGTCATTTTGCAGATCGGCGGTGTCTCGGGATGTATGGTCGAAATCGCCCGCCGGAACCTGGTTGAACTCGTCGACTTGGTTCTGGCGCACGTCATCGACGATCCGGCTCAAGGAAAGGCGCGCGTGCCAGATACCGGTCAGGTCGCCGCTCGCGTGCACAGCCAGCGCGCTGTTGCGGAAGCTTTCGCTCAGAGGCGTAAAGGACACGAACTTCGTGAAGTCGCTGTTGTCGCTTTTGTAGTTGCCGTTCGCGTAATCGGAGGTCCCTGTGGACAGCCAATACAGCGCCCCCAAATCGACGCCGGCGATCTTCGTCGACGCGGCGGCGGTACCGGACAGATTTTTGTAGCCGCTGTCCAGTGCGTCGCCGATCAAGGGGGGAAACCCGTTCGATCGCTGTCCCGTGAATGAGCCGCGCAGACTGGTATCGCCTTGCGTGTAGTTGCCGTCGACGGCTGCTTCTCCGGTGCCGTAGCGACCGTAGCTGAGCATCGCGCCGGCGCCCGACGGCCCGCCCGTGCGGGTAATCAGGTTGACGACGCCGCCGATGGCGTCGGTGCCGTAAATGGCGGAACGCGGACCTTTGACGATCTCGATCCGCTCGAAGAGCTCCGGCGCGAGGTTGGGGAGCGGTGCCAGTCCGCTGGTTCCCGCGTTGATGCGGATCCCGTCGATCATCACGATGGACTGATCGCTGTTGGCTCCGCGAATGAACAGCGACAGGGGCTGCCCCGGGCCGCCGGAACGGCCGATATCGAGGCCGGCATGAAAGCGCAGCACGTCGCCGATATCGGTGGCAAGCGAATCCTCGAGCGCGGCGCGATCGATGACGATGACCGGCTCGAGGGCCTGGCTCACCGGCTGAGCGTTGCGCGTCGCGGTCACGACCACTTCATCCAGCGAAGAATCGGTGGCCGTCGAGGCGGCAGCCATGTGCGCTTCCGCAATCCGAACATGCACGCACAGCAGTGCAGCGCACATGCATGCAGCGACCAGGTATTTCAAGAAGTCCGCTCCCCGTTGACGAGATCCCCAAGACCACGTCCGACACAGGCAGGCGTTGCATCATCCGAAGGCTGCGGATGCGGCGACACCGGCCGGCGTAGAACGCCGCCACTCCGTCGCCGCTCGGGAAATTCCGCTCGCTCAGCACACCCCGGCTGTCGAATGGGCGACTACGACAAGCAGGTCTCCTGGCTCGCGGGTTGGGGGCTCGCATCACCTTCCCGGAGTCCGTCGATCCAGTGGTATTCGATGCAGCTTAAGACCGCTCACAGTTGCGGGGGCAGCCCGGGCATTGACCCGAGTTCCCTATTAATCCCCTCAAGGGGAACTTGTCGAGAGCGCATAAGTTGCAGCAACCGGCACGTCAAGTCAATCGCAATCGGCTCGGGGCCCGCGTCAAGTCTTCAAAATCTTCGCGTGATGCCGCAGATGATCCGCCATGAATGTCTGAATGAAATAGTACCCGTGGTCATATCCCGGCTGCATGCGCAGGGTCAGCTTCTGTCCCGCCGCCTCGGCCGCGGCCGCGAATTTTTCAGGCAGCAGTTGTTTGTCCGCCAGAAATTGATCGGCCCCGCCCTGATCGATCAGGATATGCGCGGGAAAGGGCTTGCGCGCCACGAGTTGGGTCGCATCATGTTCGCGCCAGATCTCCTGATCGGGACCCAGGTAATTGGTGAACGCCTTCTGTCCCCACGGGCATTGCATCGGCGCAGCGACCGGAGCGAACGCCGACACGGAGCGGAACTGCGCCGGATTGCGTAATGCGAGAGTCAAGGCGCCGTGCCCTCCCATCGAGTGTCCGAAGATGCCGGAGGCGCCGGCCAGCGCCGGGAGATTGGCCGCCACGAGTTCGGCAAGTTCGCGGACGACGTAGCTGTACATGCGGTAATTCGCCGACCACGGCGCCTGGGTCGCGTCCACGTAGAATCCGGCGCCCTGCCCGAAATCCCACATCTGCGCATCGCCCGGGATGCGCGGCTCGCGCGGGCTGGTGTCGGGCGCGACCAGCATCAAGCCCAATTCGGCGGCGACAGCCTGCGCATGCGCCTTGATCGGAAAGGTCTCCTCCGTACAGGTCAGCCCCGCGAGGTAGTACAGCACCGGGACCCGGCCCGCCTTGGCCTGCGGCGGCTGATACACGGAAAACTTCATGGGTCCGCGCGTTTCGCGGGAATCGTGTTTGTAGAATTGCTGCTTGCCGCCGAAGCAGGCATTCTCGGATACGAGTTGAATCGTGGTCATGTGTACACCGTCACGCTGCGAATTGAATTAACGGCTATTCTAAGCCCCCCAGATACCTTACCCCAAAACAACCCGGGCCGAGTTGGAAGGCGCACATGAACATTGAATTTTCCGCCCTCGAGGCACGCGTCGTCGGGTGCCTGATCGAAAAAGAAATAACGACCCCGGATCAGTATCCGCTGTCGCTCAACGCACTGACCAACGCCTGCAATCAGAAAACGAACCGCGAGCCGGTACTCGAGCTCACCGAGGCAGCCGTGCAACAGGCGGTCGACGCATTGATGAAAAAGCACCTGGTCAGCGACAGATCCGCCGGGTACGGCGGGCGCGTCACGAAGTACAAACACCGCTTCTGCAATACCGAGTTCGGTTCCTTCAAACTCTCGAAGCAGGAACTCGGGATCATTTGCGTATTGCTGCTACGCGGACCGCAGACTCCGGGCGAGCTTCGCAGCCGGACCAACCGTTTGTGCGATTTCGCGGATGCCGGCCAAGTGGAAGCGACGCTCAAAGGTTTGATGGAGCGGGAAGACGGACCCTTCATTGCGCGCCTGCCGCGAGCCCCGGGCGCCCGCGAGTCGCGCTACGCGCACTTGTTCTCCGGAGCCATCGAGTCGGTGCCCGAGACCCCCGATGAGGTGGACGACGCTGCCCCGGGATCGAGCGTCACCTTGAGCCAGCGCCTCGCAATTCTCGAGGACAAAGTCGCCGCGATGCAGCGTGAAATCGACGCGCTCAAAGACGCCGCCGGGGAGCGGATCCCCACGGACCTCGACGAGTAGCGAGCGGCCGCCGGGAGCATTCCGTACGAGCTCCTCGGATCAGTGAGGCAACGAGGCCGTCTGCTTGGCGATTCCGTCCTGCTCCTGCAGCCATTTGCCGAACGCATCGATGTCGGCGGCCCGCATTCCCTTCGAATCGGTCCGGTGCAGCGTCAACCAATTCTGCATCGACACCATCAGCCGATCGGCCAGCGGACGCGCGTGATTGAATAGGTCCATGTAGGCATCCTTGGCATCTTCCAACCGATCGATCGCCAGATACGCCTCGGCGCGATGATACGTGGCCTCGTACAGGTCCGGCTTCAATGCCAGGGTATGGTTGTAGTCGTCGATCGATTCCGCATAGGCCCCGAGACGCAGATGGATGTAGCCCACCTGGTTCCAGGCATCGTACATGTCGCCTTTGTTGCTCAAGGCCTCCGTAAATTGGTCGAGCGCGCGGTTGAAGGCATCGCCCATCTTTTCCAATGCGGCCGATCTCTTATCCGGATTCTGAGCCGCGGCGGCGGAGTTCTCGAAATCCCTCGCCTTCGCCAGGGATTTCTTCCCGGCCGTATAGGCTTTCGTTGCCGCGGCGTCCGGCTTGTCCAGCGCCGGAGTGCTCGGAATCTCCTCGCTCGGCCGGCTCATACCCGAAGGCCGCCCCATGCCGCCCTGCCCGCCCGGCATCTGCCCGAAGGCGGGCGCGGCGCCCGAACAGACGGCAGCGGCAGCCAGCGCGGCGACGCAATGAATGAAAATCGGGCGCATTCTGCCCTCCGGAAGGTTTCGACCTGCGATGTGTAATACTGATTGCATGGCGCGTAATATTAGATTCTTGCTGCTGCCGGCGTTGGTCTTTTTGAATCAAGCGCTCCCGGCTTGGGCCGCGCCCACCATGGGCGAGGTATTGGCGGCGTCGAAGCCGTCGGACTGGCGGCCCCTGGATCCCGCCGATACTCTCTACGTCGAACTGCCGACCGGGCGAATCATCATCGAGCTTAAAGCGGGATTCGCGCCGCTGCATGTCGCCAACATCAAAACCCTGGTGCGGGCCCGCTATTTCGACGGCCTGCCCGTTCTGCGGGTTCAGGAGAACTACGTTGCGCAGTGGGGCGACCCGGAGAATCGGCACCCGATACCGTCCGGAGTCGGCAAGATCGCGCCGGAATTCGATTCGCCGCTGCCGCCGCATATGGCGTTCACCCGCTTGCCGGACGGCGACGTCTACGCACCCGAAGTCGGGTTCAGCGACGGCGTTCCCGTCGCACGCTCCGCCAAGCTTCACCTGACATGGCTCGCGCATTGCTATGGAATGGTCGGCGTCGGACGCGACCTCGATGTGGAAAGCGGCAGCGGCGCCGAGATGTACGTGGTGATCGGCCACGCACCCCGGCACCTCGATCGCAATGTCGCGTTGGTCGGCCGCGTGGTGAAGGGGATGGAACTGCTTTCCAGCCTGCCCCGCGGCAGCATGGAAATGGGCTTCTACGCCAAGAATGAAACTCCGCTGCCGATCAATTCGATTCGCCTCGAGGCCGACGTGCCTCCACTCGAACGGACGCCGCTCGAGGTGCTGCGCACCGACACGCCCACCTTTGCCGCGTTGATCGAGTCGCGCCGCAACCGCCCGGAAGAATTCTTCAAGGTCAAGGCGGAGCGAATCGAACTGTGCAACGTACCGATCCCGGTGCGGCCCCGGAAATAGGCCGCTCAGCCTCCGTGCCGGGAAGCCTCGATGATTCCGATGCGCAGCGTGGTCGTCGCGATACGTACCTCGATCAGGAAGGCCAGGAGCGCGGCGGCCAGTGTCAACATCGACATGATGAACATGCCGGCGATGACCGCGGATAGCTCATGACGCAGGAATGCGTTGACGAACAACATCACCACGACCAGCGCGATGAACAGCGCCGACAAGGTGATGAGGATGATTGCCGCATTGATCCAGCGCGAGCGCCGCGCCATGATCTTGAGTTGCGCATGGAGGTCGAGGCCGTCCCGAACATCATCCTTGCGCAGCAGCCGATCCTCCATGACCCGGGCTCGATCGACGATGCGCGCCAGCCGGCTCGTCAGCACGTTGAGAATCACGCCGATGGCCGAAATGAGGAATATCGGGGTCAGTGCGACCTGGATGAGGTGCGCTATCTCGACCGACTGATTCGTCACGCGGAGCCTGTCACGACCACTTCACCCAATCGAAGTACCAGGTCGCGACAATGAGCAATCCGAAACCGATTCGATACCAGGCGAACACCTTGAAACTGTGGCCGCTCACATAGCGAATCAGGGCGCGCACCGCAAACGCCGCGCTCGCGAACGATGCGATCGAGCCGACGCCGATCACCGCCAGATCGTCGAATGCCAAAGTATGCCGCGCCTTGAACAACTCCAATGCAGTCGCCGCGAAAATGGTTGGGATCGCCAGAAAGAAGGAGAATTCGGTGGCCGCGGGGCGCGAAAGACCCCGGAGCAACCCGCCCATGATGGTGGCGCCGGAGCGCGAGGTGCCGGGGATCATGGACAGGGCTTGAGCGAAACCGATCCAGGTCGCATCCGACGGCCGAACATCATCCACCGTGGGCACGTGCGGCGCGCGCTTGCGGCTTTCGATCCAAAGTATCAAGAAGCCGCCGATGATGAACGCCGCAGCGACCGGAATCGGCGCGAACAGGTATTGCTTGATCGTCTTGATCAGCAGCACGCCGAGCACCGCCGCCGGCAGGAATGCCAGCACCAGGTTCAACGTGAACCGCTGCGATTGCGGATCGCGCGGCAGCGTGGCGGCCACAGACCACAGGCGCCGCCGGTACTGCCAGCAAACCGCCAGAATTGCGGCGAACTGAATCACGATCTCGAACAGCTTGCCCTTCTCGTCGTTCCAGTCGAGCAGACTGCCGACGACGATCAAGTGCCCCGTGCTCGACACCGGCAGGAACTCGGTCAGACCCTCGACGATGCCGAGAATCAACGCCTTCGTTGCGACTATTGGATCCATCTAACCGCGGCCCCCAGAAATGGAAACGCCCCGGCCGCCCTGCAGCAGCCGGGGCGCACACCCAAGATAGAATTACTTCGTGGTCGAAGGAGCCGGGGCGGCCTTCTTCTTCTTGTGGTGCTTCTTGGCGGCCTTCGGCGCCGGCGCATCGGCCGAGCTGGTGGCTGCAGGCGAATCGGCGGCCATCGGCGCCGCGTTCTTCGGCATATCGGCGGCCATCGCACCAGCGGCGAGGCCCAAAGTCAACAGGGCAGAGGTCAGCAAGGTTCCGGACTTATTCATAGCGTCTCCAACGGTGGGTATTAACAAGCAGATGAAAGAATACGACGGATCTGCAGAATTCAGCCCAGATGAAGATCATTTCACAAATCGATTCAGCGGCGCCCCCGGTCCGCCGGGGTGTTCGAATCCGCCGCACCTGAGGCCGCCAGGTCCGGCGCGGCGGCAACGGCGCCCGGGAGGCTCCGGCCTTTGGTGCGGACGTGCCAAACGAGATAGGCAACGATGGCCGCGTTGCCTATGACTATGGCGGCCTTGCCCAGATTGGGCCGGTGTGCGAATTCCCACACCTCGAGCGGGATCAGAGACCCGGTGATGATGCAGGTCAGCCACTCCGCCCAGCGCTTCTGCATCCAAAGTCCCACGCCTTCCACGGCAAACACCGCCGCGTAGGCGAATGTTACAACCCGCAGTGCGTGAATCTTCGATTCGCTCGCACCGCTGAACCACTCGAGCACACGTGCCACGACCGCGTGTTCGAGTCCCGAGGGACGGCCCTGCGCCCAGGTCGCCAGCTTCGCCGACAGGGCGGCATCATGCAGCCGCAACTCACCATATGCCGCGAGCAGCAACAGCAGGACTTTCAAAAGCTTGTAAAGCGCAATGGTGCGCAGCATCCCGAAGCGCGGCTTGGGCGCCTGGCCGTCGGCGGTGGTCATGGGATGCTAGGCCTGACCCGCGGCAGGTTGGAACTCCAGAGTGGCATCGAGCAACGCCTCGATGTCGAACACGGCACGCTCGTTGTCGATGCGCAGCGGGGCGACGCCGGCCGCCGCGACGAGCGCGGCCGGAACCTGGATGCGATCCCGTTCGCGCGTTACCGTCCAGGTCGCGAGACGCTTGTCCTGAAAGGCGAGATTGAGCGCGCCCCAGCGCAGCAGAGCCGCTCTCGCGAGCGGCGTGTCGCCGCCCCACTGACGCTGCGCAAGGGTCAACGCCGAACTGGCCGCGATCTCGCCATGCGGCAGCGTCATCAGGTCTTGAATGTATTTGACCATTTCGTCCGGAGGGACGTGCAGTTTCAGGTACGGAGAGGCCGAATCGCTCATATGCCTATTTTAAGTCGGATTCTCCAGGCTGAACATGGCATTCTCATCGTCGTACGCAAAAGCCTCGGCGTAGCGGGACCAGCGAATCGCCGCGCGTAGGGTCTGTTCGGCCGCCTCTTCGCTCATGAAATCCTCGAGTTCGTCGATGAATCGGCTCTTTCGTGCCGAATGCGACGTGCGTTCATCCAGCACCCTGCGTATGTGGGCGGCCAGAGGCACGTAGGTCAAGAGATGCCGCATGAAAATGCGCTTGCGCTCGTCGAGCGCCGCGTGCGCAAACGCCAGGCCGTCCTCCGCCAGTTTGATGTCGCCGCCCTCGACTTCGGCGAAACGCAGCAGTTGCAGGGTCTCGGCGACCGGAAACAACTCGTCGATCTCCATTTGCAGATCCGAAGCGATCTTCGGCAGATCCGCTGTACCGTTGAAGGGAGGGGCCGCCACCGCCTCCATGAGACCGGACAGGAGATTGGTCGAAACCTGCGGCAAGACGCTGCCGATGCCCAATCCCGGGAAACGTTCCTGGCGGCCGCCCGCGACCGCTCCTTTCGGCCGCGCGGTCATCTCCACGTAGATCCGCTCCACCAATTCACGAAACGAGGGGTCGAGGCGGTTCCGCGGCTGCGGCAGGGAAACCTTGATTTCACTGAGGATTCTGCCCGGATTACTGCCGAAGACCAGTATCCGGTCGCACATCAGGACCGCTTCCTCGATGTTATGGGTCACCAGGATGACGCCCTTGATGGGCATGCGTCCCTCGGACCATAGATCCAGGAAGTCGGTGCGCAGGGTCTCGGCTGTCAGGACGTCCAGAGCCGAGAACGGTTCATCCATCAGCAGGATATTGGGATGCACCACCAGCGCGCGGGCGAAGCCGACGCGCTGCCGCATACCGCCCGACAATTCCCGCGGATAGGCGGATTCGAACCCGTCCAAACCGATCAGATCGATGGCGGCCAGCGATCGCTTGCGAATCTCGGCCCGCGGCATGCGCTGCGCCTCGAGCCCCAAGGCCACATTTTCGAACACGGTGAGCCACGGGAACAGCGCAAAGCTTTGGAACACCATCGCAATGCCCGCGGCCGGCCCGACGATCGGATGACCCAGATAAAACACTTTACCGGCGCTGGGTTTCGAGAGGCCCGCGATCAATCTGAGCAGCGTCGATTTGCCCGAGCCGGATCGTCCCAGAAGCCCGACGATCTGACCCTCCTGGAGGTCCAGGTTCATGCCCTCGAGCACCAACAACTCGGCCCCATCCGGCTTGGGGAACGCCTTGCGGATGTCGGTGCACTGAAGTAGCGGAGATTCGTTCATGGGTTGATCCGTCAGGTAAGTCGATATTTGCGCTCGGCGTAATAGTACAAGGGGCGCCAGAAGAACCGATTGATGATCACCACGAACAGGCTCATCGTGCCGATGCCGAGGACGATGCGGTGGAAATCCCCCGCGGTCGTGGCTTCGGCGATATACGCCCCGAGTCCACGCGCCTCCACCTTGGTGTCGCCCCACGTCGCGAGCTCGGCGACGATGGCGGCGTTCCAGGAACCGCCGGAAGCCGTGATGGCGCCGGTGACATAGAACGGCAGTACCGCGGGCAGTGCGATCTTCCGCCACCATAGCCAGCCGGTCACCCGGAAATTGGCCGATACGTAGCGCATTTCGGCCGGAATCGCCGATGCGCCGGCAATGACGTTGAACAGAATGTACCACTGGGTTCCCAAGATCATGAGCGGGCTCAGATAGACATCCGGATCGAGCCGCCACCTGACGATGCCGAACACTGCGATGGGGAATAGCAGATTGGCGGGGAACGCAGCCAGGAACTGCGCGATGGGCTGGACGATCTGCGCCGCGCGCGGGCGCATTCCCACCCAGACGCCGATCGGCACCCAAATCAGGCTTGCGAGCGCGATCAATATGAAGACCCGCAGCATGGTGAGGAGTGCCAGCCCGCAGACCTGCAGTGCTTCATGCAGCGGGGTATTGGCGATCAGCACGGCGACGATGTGCCACAGCCCGAGCACGACTGCGGTGATTACAAGCGACACCCAAAGCACATCCAGACTTCGTTTCGGCCGCTCCCCGGCCGCAGCCGCCGGCGCGTCTCTGCGCTTCACCGCCCGGCTGGTCCACAAAACGGCGGCGTGAAACGCGACCGTGGCGGCCTGGATCAGACGCGACCGGCGCATCATGGTGAGCGCCCAGGAATTCGGCACGCGGACGCCCGGCTCCTGTTCCACGCGAAAGCGGTCCACCCATGCCACCAACGGACGGAACAGCAGCTGGTCGTACAGCAGGATGACGATCAGCATCGTGAAGATGGCCCATCCGATCGCCGGCAGGTTCTTCTGCGCGATGGCGAGAGCGATGTACGAACCGACGCCGGGCAGCGCGACGGAGGTATGCCCGACGGTGATCGATTCCGAGGCCACCACGAAGAACCAGCCGCCCGACATGGACATCATCATGTTCCAGATGAGCGCCGGCATGCCGAACGGGACTTCCAGCTGCCAGAAACGCATCCAGGGCGACAACCGAAACGACTCGGCGGCCTCGGTGAGTTCGGTCGGTATGGTCCGCAGCGACTGGTAGAAACTGAACGCCATGTTCCACGCCTGGCTGGTGAAAATGGCAAAAATGGAAGCGAATTCCGCACCGAGAACCCGACCGGGTGCCAGCGACAAGAAAAACACCACCGTAATCGAAATGAAACCTAGAATCGGCACCGACTGCAGGATGTCGAGAATCGGCACCAGAAGCTTTCCGGCCCGTTCGCTCTTCGCGGCCCATGTCGCATAAGTCAAGGTGAAGATGAGCGAGAGAATGAGCCCGGCCAGCATGCGAAATGTGGTTCGAGCCGCATACTCGGGCAGGTGAACCGGATCGAGCGAAAGCGGAATCGAGCTGAGCTGCGACAATGGCGCGAACAGGCCGCGCGAAGTCTCGCCGAGGAATGCGATGAGGCCGATGACGACGACGAACGCCAGCACGTCCCAGCGGGTCGCAAGCTCGCGCAGGAAGACGTAGGGTGCGGCGAATCGTTTCATCGCCGCATTCTCGCAGGACAAGCGACGAAGTGGCTAGTAGGGTACGCGTTTTGAGAACATGACATGAACAACAGCATCGGCGTCAACACGGCAGCCGCGGGCGAAACCGAAGCCATTCGCTTCAAGGTTCTCGCCGCCATCAGCTTTTCACACTTCCTCAACGACATGATCCAGTCGCTGATCGTCGCCATCTACCCGCTGTTGAAGGGTGAATTCGCGCTGACCTTCATGCAGATCGGCTCGATCACGCTGACCTACCAGGTGTGCGCCTCCGTGCTGCAACCCGTGATCGGCATCTACACCGACAAACACCCGCAGCCCCATTCCTTGAGCCTCGGGATGGGTTTGACGCTGATCGGTCTCGCCACCTTGGCATGGGCGCCAAACTACGCCGCGGTGCTCGTCGCCGCCGCGTTGGTCGGAACGGGATCCTCGATCTTTCATCCGGAATCCTCGCGGATCGCCCGCCTGGCATCGGGCGGGCGCCACGGACTCGCCCAGTCGATTTTCCAGGTGGGCGGCAATACGGGCAGCGCCATGGGGCCCTTGCTCGCCGCGTGGATCATCATTCCTCACGGGCGCTCGAGCGTGGCCTGGTTCGCGTTGGCCGCAATGTTGGCGATCGCAGTGCTCTGGAACGTGGGTACATGGTACCGGCGCCGGCACGTCGACCGGCCGGTTCGCGCCAAACCCCGGGCGGCTCCTCCGGGCTCCGTGTCGCCGCGACCCGTCGCCTGGTCCGTTGCAATCCTGCTGACCCTGATCTTTTCGAAGTATTTCTATCTGGCCAGCATCACCAGTTATTACAGTTTCTACCTCATCGAGAAATTTCACGTGTCGGTGCAATCGGCCCAGTTGTACCTCTTCTACTTCCTCCTGGCCTCCGCCCTGGGCACGCTGTTCGGCGGACCGATCGGCGATCGTGTGGGCCGCAAGCGCGTCATCTGGTTCTCCATTCTCGGCGTCGCGCCTTTCTCGATGCTGCTGCCGTATGTCGATCTGTCGTGGACCGGAATCTTGAGTTTCATCATCGGGCTGATATTGGCCTCCGCGTTTTCGGCCATCCTCGTGTTCGCCCAGGAGCTCATGCCGGGCAAAGTCGGCGCGGTGTCCGGACTGTTCTTCGGCTTCGCGTTCGGAATGGGCGGCATCGGCGCGGCCGTCCTCGGAATTCTGGCCGACCTGCGCGGCATCGAATTCGTGTACCGCCTGTGCGCGTTCCTGCCGCTGCTCGGGACCGTCGCCGCGTTTTTGCCGGATATGAAACGTCCGTCCAAGGACGCGACGCCTTGACGCAGCAGCTGTTATCGACCATCGGCCAGTACGGTCTCACCATCGTCTTCTTCAACGTATTGGTCCAACAGATCGGCCTTCCCGTTCCCGCGGTCCCGACGCTGGTGATCGCCGGAGCCCTCGCGGCGGGCGGACAGCTGCCGCCGGCCGCGCTTTTCCTCCTGTCCGTGGTCGCCTGTTTGATGGCCGATTGCGGTTGGTACTTCATCGGACAGAACTACGGGATCAGTGTGCTCAAGCTGCTGTGCCGAATTTCACTCGAGCCCGACTCCTGCGTCAGTCAAACCCAGACGCGCTTCGAACGGTGGGGAATCAACTCCTTGGTGGTCGCGAAATTCATACCAGGCCTCGCCATCATCGCGCCGCCCATGGCCGGCGCCATGCGGATCGGTTGGCGGCGATTCATCGCGTTGAGCACGGCGGGCGCAGCGCTGTGGGTCGGCACTGCCATGGCCGCGGGAGCCCTGTTCCGGGCGCAGATTGCCGCAATGCTGCGCCACCTCGGCGCAATCGGCAGCGCCGCGGCCCTCATAGTGGCGGGCGCCCTGGCGCTGTACATCGCATACAAGTGGTGGGAACGCATGCGCTTCTTCAAGTCGCTGCGCATGGCGCGCATAGGGGTGACGGAACTGTACCAACTTGTGCAGGCGGGCGCCGAGCCCATCATCGTCGACGTGCGTTCGGCCACGGCCCGCGCCCTCGAGCCGCGCTGGATACCCGGCGCTCTCCACGTCCCGCTCGAAGAGATCGCCAAGCACATCAAGGATCTGCCGCGCGATAGGGACATCGTTCTGTATTGCGCATGCCCCAGCGAGGCATCCGCCGCGCGCGTCGCGCGGGTGCTCATGAACCACGGTTTCACCAAAGTGCGGCCGCTGCATGGGGGACTCGATGCCTGGCGGGCAGCAGGATATGCTGTCGTCGGGCTTACAGAGCAATCGCCGCAAGGGAGTGGTTCATGAAAAAGATGCGTTTGTCGAGCTTTCTATGCTGGCCCGCGGGCATGTTCGCGGCGTTCACGACCACCGTGCGGGCCGACGTCAGCGTCCAGCAAAAGACATCGCTGGAGGTCGCGTCGATGATCCGCATGCATGGCGCGAGCACGACCAATCTGACCGCCGACAAGAAGCGCGAGGATACCGAGTCGCATTGCGAAGGGGTGATGTCGCTGTTGTGCGGCAATCTCCAGGGGGGCGAAATCGTGCGCCTCGATCGTGATGTGACGTGGCATCTGGAGCCCGCCAAAAAGCGCTACCGCGAGCAGACCTTCGCGACCCCCGAGGAACTGGCTGCGATGCGTGCCAAGATGCAGGCGAATCTCGAGAAGATGCGCTCCTGCCCCGTGTCGCAGAAACAGCAACCCATCGATAAGTCGAAGTGCACGATGTCGCCGCCGAAATTCGAGGTGCGCAAGACGGACGATAAAATGACCATCGCCGGGCATGATGCGCAGAGGACCTCGGCAACGATGACCGAGACCTGCACCGACAAGGAGAACGGGGACGTCTGCGACACCGTGGTCGCTCTCGATGTGTGGCTGACGCAGGACTCCCTGCCGGGAAGCGGCGATCGCCGCGCATTCGACGCAGCCTATGCGAAGAAACTGGGGCTGGACGATCCCCAGGGGATCATGCGCGGTGAGGCCGCCAGATTCCTCGCCCCGTACCAATCGCAAATCAAGCAGCTCAGCGACAAATCCGCCGACTTCAAGGGCCAGCCGCTCAAGACTTCGCTGCGGGTGATGATGGGCGGTCAGCAGTGCAAGGCGAAAGGGAAGGCGGGCGACTCGACGGGCGGCGATACGTCGTCAGCCAACGGCAATCCGATGAGCGACATGAAGGACGCGGGCAAGGCGATCGGCTCATTGATGGGCGGCCTGTTCAAGAAGAAGAAGACCGATGAGCCGCAAGATGCGGCGGGCGCCTCCCCGCCCGCCGGTTCGGCACCGGACACGAAGGTGCCGGATCAGTACGCGCAATACCTGCAATTGGCCGCATTCAGCATGGAGACCGTCAGCATCAGCACCGATGCAATTCCCGCCGCGCGGTTCGACATTCCGCCGGACTGGACCAAGGAAGTGCCGAAGCCCGCCAAGGGCGGCGACGACGAATTCACCTGTCCTAAATCATAGTCTGCGCCTGGGAGAACACCCTTGACCGAAGCAGCGCCGCATCACGTCGTCATCGCCGGCGCCGGCTTCGGTGGATTGGCCGTAGCCTACGGGCTGGCCGGCACCGTGCCCGCTCCGGGTTTGCGCATCACCGTCGTCGACCAACGCAACCATCACCTGTTCCAACCTCTGCTCTACCAGGTCGGCACGGCGGTGCTTGCGACCTCGGAGATCGCCTGGCCGATCCGGCATCTGTTGCGGCGGCGCAAGGAGGTGACGACCTTGCTCGCGGTCGTCAATGGGATCGACATCGATGGACGCCGCGTATTGTTCGAGGATGGCGCCTCCGTGCCCTTCGACAGCCTGGTGCTCGCCACCGGCGCGCGTCACGCATATTTCGGCCACGACGAATGGGAGCCCTATGCACCCGGGCTCAAGACTCTCGAAGACGCGACATCGATACGCCGCCGGATTCTATTGTCCCTCGAGCGCGCCGAACGCGAACCCGATCCGGAGCGCCGTGCCGCCCTTCTCACCTTCGTGATCGTCGGAGGCGGCCCGACGGGCGTCGAGTTGGCCGGCGCGATAGCGGAGTTGGCCCATCAGAATTTGCGCGAGGACTACCGCTTGATCGATACGCGCAAGGCTCGAGTGCTGTTGATCGAGGCGGGTCCGCGCATCCTGTCCAGCTTCACGCCGGACCTGTCCGCCTACGCCCAACGGGCGCTTGAGCGTTTGGGCGTGGAAGTCCAACTCGGATCGGCGGTGACCGACTGCAACGACCATGCCGTTACCTATGGCGAGCAGGTGGTGGCGGCCGACGTCATTCTTTGGGCCGCCGGCGTTCGCGCCTCGCCGGCTGCCGCATGGCTCGGCATGCCCGCGGATAGCGCCGGGCGGATGAAAGTCGAAGCGGATTTGAGCGCCCCCGGACATCCGGAGATTTTCGTCATCGGGGACACGGCGACCATAAATGCCTGGCGCGGCAATCCGGTGCCCGGTATTGCCCCGGCCGCCAAACAGCAAGGCCTGCACGTGGCGAAAACCATCAAGGGACGGCTCAAGGGCGATAGGCGGGTCCGCCCGTTTCGCTACCTGCATTCCGGCAACCTCGCAACCATCGGCAAACGGTCCGCCGTGATCGACTTCGGTTGGATGAAAATCCGCGGGTGGCTTGCCTGGTGGATCTGGGGCCTGGCCCACATCTACTTCCTGATCGGTCTGCGCAATCGTCTGGCTGTCGCGTTGAGCTGGTTGTGGATCTACGCCACCGGGAATCGCAGCGCCTGCCTCATCACCCAGGTCGACCACCGGCCGAAGCCGCGCTAGACTCGAAGGAGCACCATGAGCACGACCACCGTTCCAATCGCCCTCGTCACCGGCGGCAGCCGCGGATTGGGAAAGAGCACCGCTCTGCACCTCGCGAAGCGCGGCACCGACGTCATCCTCACCTACAAGAGCGGCCAGGCCGAAGCCGAGGCAACCGTGGCGGAAATCGAATCCATGGGGCGGCGCGCGCACGCGTTGCCGCTGGATGTGGCGAAGAGCACCACCTTCGTCGAATTCGCGATCCGTTTGCGCGACGTTCTATCGAAGAGCTGGCAGCGCGACAAGGTGAATTTCCTGGTGAACAACGCCGGTATCGGCATTCACGCAAATTTCGCCGATACCACCGAGGCCCAGTTCGACGAGCTCGTGAACATCCACTTGAAGGGCGTCTTTTTCCTGACGCAGAAGCTGTTGCCGCTGCTGGCGGACGGCGGCCGCATCGTCAATATTTCGAGCGGCCTCTCGCGCTTCGTCTTGCCGGGGTATTCCGCGTATGCCGCGATGAAGGGCGCCATCGAGGTGTTGAGCCGCTACATGGCCAAGGAACTTGGGCCCCGGGGTATCGCCGTGAACGTAGTGGCGCCGGGAGCCATTGAAACGGACTTCGGCGGCGGAATGGTGCGCGACGACGCCCAGGTCAATGCGATGATTGCCTCGCAGACCGCCCTCGGCCGGGTCGGTCTGCCGGACGACATCGGCGGCGTCATCGCGGCTCTGCTGTCGCCCGAGAACGGCTGGATCAACGCACAGCGCATCGAGGCGTCGGGCGGGATGTTTCTGTAGGAACCTGTCCGACTTACGTTTTCCGCGCTACGCAGCCGGCAAAAACCACGCTTTTTGCCGGCGGAAACGAAGCTGATGTCCGAAAAAGCGCCGCAGGCGACTTTTTCCAATGAACTAGGAGAATGCCTGGATGCCGGTTTGCGCCCTTCCCAATATGAGTGCGTGGATGTCATGCGTGCCCTCGTAGGTGTTGACGACCTCGAGATTCACCAGATGACGGATCACCCCGTATTCGTCCGAGATGCCGTTGCCGCCCAGCATATCCCGCGCCGCTCGTGCAACATCGAGCGCCTTGCCGCAGGAATTGCGCTTGAGCATCGACGTGATTTCGACCGCGGCGCTGCCCTCGTCCTTCATCCGTCCCAGCCGCAGGCACGCCTGTAGCGCCAGAGTGATCTCGGTCTGCATGTCGACCAGCTTTTTCTGGATCAACTGATTCGCGGCGAGCGGGCGCCCGAATTGCTTGCGGTCGAGCACGTATTGCCGCGCGGTGTGCCAGCAACTCTCCGCCGCGCCCAGCGCGCCCCACGAGATGCCGTAGCGGGCGGAATCCAGGCACGTGAAGGGTCCCTTCAATCCCGTCACGCCGGGCAGCAGGTTCTCCTCCGGAACGAACACCTGATCCATGACGATCTGACCGGTGGTCGAGGCGCGCAGTCCCACCTTGCCGTGCAACACCGGGGCCGACAATCCCTTCCAGCCCTTCTCGAGAATGAACCCTCGAATCACATCGTCGTCTGTCTTTGCCCATACGACGAAGACGTCGGCGAACGGGCTGTTGGAGATCCATGTCTTGGAACCCGTCAGATGAAACCCGCCGCCGGTACTGCGCGCCCGCGTGACCATGCTGCCGGGGTCGGAACCGTGATCCGGTTCCGTCAAACCGAAGCAGCCGATGAGCTCGCCGCGCGCCAACGGCGGCAGATACTTTCGCTTCTGCGCCTCGGTGCCGAATTGATGGATGGGCAGCATGACCAGTGAGGACTGCACGCTCATCATCGAACGATATCCCGAGTCGACCCGCTCGATCTCGCGTGCGATGAGGCCGTAGCTGACGTAATTCAGGCCCGCGCCGCCGAAGGCTTCGGGGATGGTCGCGCCCAAGAGCCCGATGCCGCCCATTTCGCGGAAGACGGACGGGTCCGCCAATTCCTCGCGAAATGCCTGCACGATCCGCGGCGCCAGGCGTTCGTCGGCGTAGACGCGCGCCGCGTCCCGGATCATGATTTCTTCCGACGTCAACTGCGCTTCGAGCAGCAGCGGATCGTCCCAATGAAAACTCGTACGTGCCATATTTCTGCCTTTGATTCCCTGGGAGCCTGTCTGAGTATTCTACGTGGCCGTGGCCGCGACCGCGACCGGCCCCTGGCGGCGAGCATCGCATGGTCGGGCACCAGGGACCACCGCTGCCGGACCCCCTGGCGTCACTGTTTGCCGGCGGTCAAGGTGTTTTCGATTCGCCGGTCGGGTATGAACCAGAGCAGCGCGACCAGCAGATACAGCGCCTGTGCGAGAAGAGGCGACCGGAACGCCGACGCTATCCCGGCCACATACAGGAGCGGCGAGACTTTTCCCTTCCAATCGCCGCCCACCGCCTTCTTCAAGATCGAATTCGCTCCCTGCGAGGCGATGATGAGCTGTTGCAGTATCACGTAGGCGACCGCGGCCATCAACAGGACCACACCGTACAACGCGGCGGGCGCAGGTGCCATGTAATTCTCCCCCACCCAGGCCGTCGTGACGGGGAACAGCGAGAGCCAGAATAAGAGGTGAAGATTGGCCCAGAGAATGGGCCCGCTGACCTTGCCGGAGGCATGGAGCATGTGGTGGTGATTGTTCCAATAGATGCCGACGTAGACGAAGCTCAGGACGTAGCTCAACAGCACCGGGATGAGCGGGATCAAGGCATCGAAAGTTTCACCGTGCGGGACTTTGAGTTCCAACACCATGATGGTGATGATGATGGCGATGACGCCGTCGCTGAAGGCCTCCAGCCTGCTTGAACTCATCACGGCGTTCCGCTCATTCACCGAAACCTCCAGGAGGCGATGGCCGCCGCGACATAGAATCCGACCAGAATATTGGCCGTCCGCATGGGAATCCGCCTCCGGTACGTTATGCTTCGCGCACCATGATAAAGCCAAACGCCACGTTGCTTGCCGCCATCGGGATGGGTTCACTCCACTTCGCCGGCGCTTGGGCCGCCGCGACGCTGCCGCCGGGCGCCGACCAGCAACTGGCGCGAGAGATGCTGAAGACCCTGATCGAAATCAATACAACGCACGCCCATGGCTCCACCGAGGCGGCCAAGGCGATCCAGACATGGGCGTTGACCGCGGGATTCGCGTCGGGCGACGTCGTCTTGATTGCACCCCCTGAGCAACCGGCCAAGGGCAACGTGATCATCCGCTACCGTGGAAAACGCCCCGGGAAGCCGGTGCTTTTCCTCGGACATCTCGATGTGGTGGAGGCGAAGCCCGAGGATTGGTCGATGGATCCGTTCGCGCTCACCGAGAAGGACGGCTTTTTCTACGGACGCGGCACCATCGACATGAAAGACGGCGATGCGGCCCTCGCCGAATCATTGATCCGGCTGAAACGCGAGCGGTTCGTACCGGAGCGCGACATCATCGTGGCCTTCACCGCGGACGAAGAAGCCGGCGGCGACTCGAACGGGCCGGCGTTCCTGCTCAAGGAACACCGGGATCTGATCGACGCGGAGATGGCGATCAACCTGGACGGAGGCGGTGGAAATCTGAAAAACGGTGCGCCGTTCTATTTCGAGGTCGGGACGAGCGAGAAGACCTATGTCACGTACACCTTGGAGACCACCAGCCCGGGGGGACACGGTTCGCTGCCCGGACCCGACAATGCGATCTACCGGCTTGCCGGCGCCTTGAGCCGGCTCGAGACCTACAAGTTCCCGGTGATGCTGACCGCGACCACGCGCGCCGGTTTCCAGGCGCTCGCCGTCGTGGATCCCGGCCCGACGAGCGCCGATATGAAAGCCGTCGCCGGCACGCACCCGGACCTGGCCGCGGCCGAGCGTTTGAGCAAGAACGTGCGGCTGAACGCACTGCTGCGCACCACCTGCGTCGCGACGCTGATTTCGGGCGGCCATGCCGAGAATGCATTGCCGCAGCGGGCGCGGGCGACCATTCAATGCCGCATGATGCCGGGCGACACCGAGGCCAATGTCCGTGCGCAGATCTCGGATGCGCTCAACGATCCGGCCGTCGGCGTGACGCTCGATGCACCGCCCATCGTGAGCCCGGAGTCCCCGCCGACGCCGCAAATCATGGAAAAAATTGCGGCACTCGCACACTCGATGTGGCCCGGCGTACCGATCGTGCCGACGATGGCCACCGGCTTCAGCGACGACCGGCAGACCCGCAATGCGGGAATTCCCAGCTACGACGTGAGCGGCGTCTTTCAGGACGTGGATGAGAACCGCGCCCACGGCCGCGACGAGCGGGTGGGAGTTCAAGCTTTCGACGAGAGCGTCGAGTTCACGTACCGGCTCCTGAAGGCCATGGGCCGTTCGAAATAGTCTCCGCGCCATCCGTGCCAACCGGATGCTTGCCGTCGGTTTCGTCCTACAAGCCTTGCGTGGCTCCGGCGATGTGGTTGCTGGGGACTTTGCCGCATAGTGGTGCACCGGGTATGGGGGCGAATGGCAATCGATGCTGACCGGCTTACAGTCGAAGATAGAGGATGATGGCCCGTTGGCCGGCGCCCCGCCCGTGGCCCGCAACGACAAGCCCAAAGTGACGGCCGTTCGTATTCTGGTTGCGGGCGCGATTGGACTGCTGCTGTATTTTGCCCACGTCGCCTTCGTGCCGATTGCGCTCGCCGCTCTTTTTGCCCTCGTGCTCTCCGGTCCGGTGGAGATGCTGCACGGCCTGCGCGTACCGCGCAGCGCCAGCGCCGTGCTGATCATGCTCATTCTGTTGGGGATGGTGGCGGGCGTTTTCGACATGCTGTATGAACCGGCACAACATTGGTTTGCGGAAGCCCCGCATACCCTGAAAATCATCGAGAAGAAGATTCGTCCCGTCGCGCAATTCATGAATCGCGTTGACGCCCTGCGCAATTCGGCCGGCAACATGGGGGCCGCGCCGCGCCCGCAGGGTCAGGCGCAGGCCAGCGCACCCGAGGAGAGCGCGCCGTTCATGCTGCTCGATGCGACGCGGGGGGTGTTGTTGAGCACCCTCACGCTGATCATTTTGACGCTGTTCCTCCTTGCCGGCGGGCCGCCGATGCTCGCCCGGATGACGTCCGCTTTGGTGAGCGATCTCGAGTCCGCCCATGTCATGAGGGTGATAGAACGCGTGAGGCGCGAGGTCGGCCGCTTCTATGTGACGACGTCGCTCATCAATGTGGGCCTGGCGCTGGCGACCGGATGCCTCATGATGTTATGCGGCATGCCGAACCCATTTCTCTGGGGTACGATCGCAGGTCTCCTCAATTTCATTCCGTATGCGGGTCCTGCCACGAGCCTGATCCTTCTGTCGCTGGTCGCAGTCGTCTCGTTCGACGGACTCGCCAACGTGCTTTATGTGGCCGGCAGTTTTTTGGGACTCACCATCCTCGAAGGACAGGTGATTCAACCCCTCCTGGTCGGCAGGCGTCTGCAGTTGAATCCCATGCTGGTATTTCTGGCCCTGTGGTTCGGCGGCCTGTTTTGGGGGGTTGCCGGCGTCATTCTCGCGACGCCCACGTTGGTTGCGCTGAAGGTCGTGGCCAAGCGCTCGACGGGCGGCAAGCCGCTGGTCGACTTCCTGAGTCCCGGCTGAGAAGAAATTGGTTGACGTGGACGCCGTCCAGTCCTACAAGAACACAAGGCTTTCTCCTACACCGTTGTTGCTCTGCGTCATCACACAATCGCTAGCCGCTTTCGGCAGGGATTGCTCGCTCAAATGCACATCTTCACAGGGATCATTTTGATTATCGGCGCACTGCTCTTCCTCGTGCTGGGACTGCTGCAAGTGTTGCACGACCTCTTGGAGCGCGGGCCCTATGATGCGCCCCTCGTTGAGGAATCGCCGCGTCACGAAAATCCTGCGTGGCCTGCGGACCGGGAGACCGGGCGAAACGAGATCTGCCGCTAGATTGCCCTCCGTTGGTTTCCACCCGCTGGATATCCAGCCATCAGATCTCCACTTGCCGCGCGATTTCGACCACGTTGGCGGGGGCGAGGTTGAACCGGTCCACGACCTTCACCGAGTTGCGGTAAAGGAATGCGAACAGCGCCATGCGCCAGCCCCGCAGCGCGGGATTGGCCGGTTTGGATACCACCAGATCCCGGGTTCCGACGAACATGGCCTTGCCGAAGTGGATGGTGGACTCCAGCCCCTGAGCCTGACTGAGCGCCAGCATGAGGTCGGGTATCTCAAAGAAGCCGAATCTCGCGACGACGCGCCATAGGCCTTCGCCGACGTTTTCCACGAGGGTGCATTTGGGCCCGAAGATGCGCGGCGTGTTTTCGAATACGATGCTGAGCGCGATGGCGTGCCGCGGCAGGACGCCGACGAACCGGACATGATCCATGATGAGCTTGGATACTTTCTGCGTGCTGCGGGTCAGAAAAACCGTGGTGCCGTCGATCCGGGGTATCAGCCCGTTTTTCAATTCGGACAGAAACCGTTCACCCGGCTCGGCGGAAGATGCCAGCGTCGCTTTGATGGCATCCACGCCGTTGCGCCACGTCACCATGATGCAGAAGAGAATCGCGGCAAATGTCAGCGGGAGCCAGCCGCCCTCCGAAATTTTCCACAGGTTTGCAACGAAGAAACTGCCGTCCACCACGAGAAAGAAGCCCGCCACGGCGCACGCGGCCGGCAGCGGCCACCGCCAACGGTCGCGCATGGCGCGGAAGAGAAGCACCGTGGTCAGCAGCATGGTGGTTGCCACGGCCGTGCCGTACGCGCCTGCCAAACGATCCGAACTGCCGAACCCGATCGTGGTCGCAACCGTCGCCGCCATCAGCAGCCAATTGACCACCGGCACGTAGATCTGGCCGTAGACTCGATCCGACGTCTGCCGGATGGAGACGCCCGGCAGCCAACCCAGCTGCATGGCTTGCCGCGTCATCGAGAAGGACCCGGTGATGATGGCCTGGCTGGCAATGATGGTGGCGACGGTCGCCAGCGTCACGAGCGGGTAGATCGACCACGATGGGGCGATTTGAAAAAAAGGATTGCCGGACACCGACCCCTTTTCCATCAGATACGCGGTCTGGCCGGCATAACTCACCAACAACGCGGGCAACACGACCAGGTACCACGAACGGCGAATCGACGCCCTGCCGAAATGCCCCATGTCCGCGTAAAGCGCCTCACCGCCGGTGATGCAGAGGAATACGCCCCCGAGGACCAGCATCCCGGAACCACCTGAATGGCGCAGAAACTCCACCGCGTAGCGCGGATCGAGCGCGACCACGACGGAGGGGTGCCGAACGAGCGCGGCCATCCCGAGAGCGGCGATCACCAGAAACCAGAGCAGCATCACCGGACCGAAGGCGCGGCCGATTTTTTCGGTGCCGAAGCGCTGCGCAGCGAACAGCGCGATCAGAATGACCACCGCCATCGGCATGATGAACGGCTTGAAGGAATCGGTGACGACATTGAGGCCTTCGAGCGCGCTCAGCACCGAGATCGCGGGTGTGATGACACCGTCCCCGTAGATGAGCGCGGCTCCCATCAAGCCCATGCCTGTCAATACCTTGAAGCCCGGGGCGAATCCATTCGCACCGACCAGAGACATCAATGCCAGGATACCGCCTTCGCCGTGATTGTCGGCGCGCATCACGAAACCGCAGTATTTCACCGAGATCGTGATGATCAGCGTCCACACGATGGCGGACAGAATGCCGAGCGCGCTCTGCGGCGTGAACTGGCCGCCCATCGCCTGCACCACCGTCTGCAGGGTGTACAGGGGACTCGTGCCGAGGTCGCCGAATACCACGCCCAGCGCGGCGAAACTTGCCAGGCGCACCGGTTCCGAATCGTCCGCGTGGCGGCTCACCGAATCGGCGACCGTCGTGGAGTTGCTGGCCATGATTGCTCTACCCAAATAGCGAAGCCTTACCTTACTGGCAGATCCGCCGCGTAGGAAGCTTCTCACCCCCAACGCGGCGGCGTACCGATCCCCGATCCCAAGAAACGCCCTTAGCATGTTGCATGGATTTCGGATCCTTCGGCTTACAAGAGGGCGTACTATGAACCGCAAACTTGGTTTAGCTGTGTTGGCCGGCGCGATCCCTTTGCTGCTTCTCGGAAGTGCGGCCTGGGGCGAAGGAATTCAGATCAGCATCAAGAACGACGGGACCGACGACATCCTCGTGACCATCTACGACATGACCGTGGGACCGAACGCCATCGTTCTCTCGCACGCGCGCATGAATGGATTCACCACGGTGCCGTTGTCGCTCGCTCCCGACGCGGCCGGCCGCGCGAACGTGTCGTGGACGGCGGTCACCGCCGATACCAACGGACGCAAATGCGGCCATGCCGACCACGTAGGCCTCCGTGACTCGGCCTCCGTAACGGTCCACGCCGACTCCAGCTGCCCGGCCAGTCAGCCGGGATCGACGGCCAACTCATTCGAGCGCTGACGAATCGCGACCCCGCTGACCGGGCGCCTCGCGGCCCGGCCTGCACGCTGTCGCGCCGGGTTGTAGACTGGAGCGAAGGGATTCGAGCGGAGAGCACCGGTGCTCGTGAGCAGGCGATCTTTCATGGCCGGGTTGGGCGCCGTCACGGCGGTCCCGGGCGTTGTGTTGCCGGGTACGATGCGCGCGTCAGCCGCGGCGCGACATGCGGATTTGCCCGGATATTTTTTTTTCGATCCCGCAGAGGCCGGGTTCATCGAGGCCGCCTGCGAGCGCTTCATTCCGGCGGAGGAATCCAGCCCCGGCGCGCGCGACACCGGGGTCGCGGGGTATGTGGACTTGCAGCTTGCGGGACCCTGGGGTGCCGGCGAGCAGTCCTATCGCATCGGCCCGTGGCAGCCGGGAACTCCCGCGCCGATCCACCCGCCATCATTCAAACCGGCGCAGCTTTTCCGAACCGCTCTTGCCGCGATCCGGCGTGACCTGGCAGGGCGGGGAGTTCCCGGCGAAGGGCAATTCGGTGAATTGCCTGCGGACGTGCAGGACGGCTATCTTCGGTATCTCGAGGCTGGGGGGGCTGATTTGGACGGCGTGCCCTCGGCTATTTTTTTCCGTCTGTTGCTGACGATGACCGTCGAGGGTTTCTTCAGCAATCCCCTTCATGGAATTTCCAGGGACCGGGTAAACTGGCAAATGCATGGATTTCCCGGGGCCCATGCGATCGCATCATCGAACACCTGAGGCGCGCCGCCGCGCCACGAACCCCGACGCGAGATCCCAAAGCCACCGTTGGATTGACCGCACTTCCGCTGCAGTGGGCCGGCGCAGCAACAATTCATCATTCGGAAAAACCAATCGGATCAACAGCGCGGATTTCACTACCCGGTAGAAGTCGGTGGCATCCACACGCCGGAAATGCCGGGACCCGGCCCCGGCGTTCAGAAGCATCCGCAGCCGCGCGTGCATCGCCGCGAGCGGCCCGGCGGAGAAATTGGCCTCGAAAGAGCCGCCCGCCGCCCGTTTCACGTATTCCATGCCGCCGTCCGGCGTCGCGAAGTCGACCAGTGCAAGTCGCACGTACGCGGGGTGGAACATCTTGAACTCGACGAAACGATTCAAGTTCGCCCGCAGCGCCGCGACCGGCCGGCGCGCGCCGGCCGCTTCGAACTGGGTGCCCAACAGCGTGACGAAGCGCCGCGATACCTCGACCAGCACGTCGTCGCGGCTCCGGTAGTGCTTGTAGATGGCGGGAACCTTGAGATCGAGGCGTTCGGCCACGTCGCGCAATTTAAAGCCGTAAACACCTTTGATGGCGATCAACCGCTCGACTTCGTCTAATATCCGATCGCGGGTGGGCACGGCGGCGCGGGGTCGTTTCATCCTACCTTCGGAGTAAGCTCTTGGCCAATGCGGCACTCTGTCAGATCCGGGCGCGCATCTCAATACGAGGCCGGGCTTGCGCGATGCACGGGTCGTGAGCTAGCGTCTTTCGGTTAATCGGATTAACCCTTTGGGGGATTCATGAAGTACATAGGAACTCGGCTTGCGTCGGACGGCGGCACACCAAGGCACGACCATGTCCGATCCTGAATGGTGGTCGCGCCGCGCCTTCGTGGCCGGTACTGTCGCGGCCACCGCGATCTCGGTCACGGAGGGCATCGCGGCTGCGGACTCCAAGTCGTCGACTGCGCCGCTCGCTGAGTTGAGCGCATACGACGCTGTCCAGAGCATGGTGCGAGGCGACCTGACTGCCGAGCACTATGCCGGCGCGCTGCTCGCGCGATGCGAGTCGCAACGCGCACTCAACGCGTTCATCACCTTGGAGCCCGAACGGGTGCTGGAACATGCCCGCGCCCGCGACAAGGAGCGCCGCAGCGGCGCGAAGCTCGGACCGCTGTTCGGCCTGCCCATACCGATCAAGGACAGTGTGAATACGCAGGACTATCCGACGACCGGAGGAACGCCGGCGCTGCGGCATTTCCGGCCGGCGCAGGATGCACCGGTGGTCGCCTCGCTGAAAGCCGCGGGCGCCATCGTGCTGGGGAAGACCAATTTGCACGAACTATCCTTCGGATGGACCACCAACAATCTGGCGTTCGGCGCGGTTCACAACCCCTACGATCTCAAGCGCATTCCCGGGGGAAGCAGCGGCGGCACGGCGGCGGCGATCGCGGCGCGTCTCGCGCCCCTTGGCGTTGCGGAGGATACCGAAGGGTCCATACGCGTGCCCGCGGCATTCTGCGGTATTGCCGGATTCCGGCCCACGACCCACCGGTACTCGACCCAGGGCTGCGTACCCATCTCGGCGCTGTTCGATCAGATCGGACCGCACGCCCGGACCGTGCAAGACTTGGCTTTGTTCGATTCGGTCGCGGCCGATGATCCCTCCCCTCTCACCGCCAAACCGTTGCGCGGCGTGCGTCTTGGGGTGGTTCGCGACTACTGGTTCGCCGATTTGCACCCCGAGGTCGAAAAGACCACCGGCGAAGCGCTGACACGGCTGCGCGAAGCCGGGGCCGTGCTCGTGGAAGGAACGATTCCCGGCCTCGCGCATCTCATCGATCTCACCACGTACCCGGTTCAAAATCACGACGTGCTTCGGGAACTCGCCAAGTACTTGAAAGAGTACGGCGCCGGGTTCCGCGCGGAAGAACTCATCGCTCGCGCGAGTCCGGATATCCGGGAGAGTTTTCGCACTATCATGCCGGGCGGCGCCGATGTCGTCTCCGAAGCCGCGTATGCGGCCGCGCGCGATCAGCATCTCCCGGCGCTGCGGCGGACGTTCCAAGAGTATTTCTCACACGCGCAAGTAGCGGCCATCGTCTTCCCGGCCACCCTCGTGCCGCCGCCGCTGATCGGCGAGGAGAAGACGCTGGAGGCCGGGGGCGGCCGGAGCCTGCCCTTTGAGGTCGCCGTGGCGCGCAACATTGCGCCGGGGAGCACGGCGGGACTGCCGGGCCTGGTGCTTCCCGCCGGACTCAGCGGCAGCGGCCTGCCGATCGCACTCGAGTTCGACGCGCCCTCGGCATCCGACCGCGCCTTGCTGGCTCTCGGCTTGAGTCTCGAACGCGCCCTGGGACCGATCGCCCCGCCCAAGAGCGCCTCTTGATTTTTCGCCGGACCCCCGCCGTTGGCCGGCTCATCATGGCGTTGCGTCTCGCCGCCGCGTCCGGCGCGCTGCTGTGCGGCGCGGCCCAGGCGGCCGCCCCGCTCGCCGTGGAATCGACCACCGGAATGGTCGTCAGCGCGCAGCACCTCGCCTCCGAGGTCGGCGCCGAAATCCTGCGAAACGGCGGCAACGCCGTCGATGCCGCGGTCGCAGTGGGCTACGCGCTCGCGGTGACCCATCCATGTTGCGGCAATCTCGGAGGTGGCGGCTTCATGACCATTCATCTCGCCGGCGGCAAGGACACCTTCATCAACTTCCGCGAAAAGGCGCCGCAAGGCGCCAAATGGAACATGTTTCTCGATCCGGCGGGCAATCCGGTTGCGGAGGAGAGCCTGAACGGATTTCTCGCCGCCGGCGTGCCGGGGACCGTGCTCGGGCTCGAGACGGCCCGCGAAGAATACGGTACGCTGGCCCGGGCAACGCTGCTCGCGCCTGCCATCCGGCTCGCCGAGCAGGGTTTCATTCTCACGCGCGGCGACGTCGATGTGCTCGAGGTCGGAACCGACGCGTTTCGCAGCCAGCCCAACGTTGCAGCGGTGTTCCTCAATCACGGCGAGCCGTTCAAGCCCGGAGATCGCCTGACGCAACCGCAACTCGCAGCCACGCTTCGAGCCATCAGCGACGGCGGAGCCCGCGCGTTCTATCACGGAGGCATTGCCGCCGCGGTCGCCGAAGCGAGCAAGGCCCACGGGGGCCTGTTGACGGCGGCAGATTTCGCCGCCTACACGGTGACCGAGTCTGCGCCGATAACGTGCACCTATCGAGGATATACGATCATGTCGGCGCCTCCACCGAGTTCCGGCGGCGTCATCCTGTGCGAGATGCTGCGCATTCTGGAAGCCTATCCCCTGCGCAATCTGGGCTTTCACTCGAGCCGATCGGTGCATTATCTGACCGAAGCGATGCGCTTCGCATTTCGCGATCGCAACCGGTATCTCGGCGATCCGGCGTTCATCGACAATCCGACCGATCGCTTGATATCGGAGGCCTACGCCGCAACGATCAGGTCCCGCATAACGGCGCGGCATGCAACTTCTTCGGAAGCCCTGGACGCCGTCAAGGCTCCCGCTGAACATGCAATGACCACCCACTACTCCGTCGTCGATGTTCAGGGCAATGCGGTCTCGGCGACCTACACCATCAATGACGACTTCGGCGCCAAAGTCATCGCGGGCGACACCGGTTTCTTCCTGAACGATGAAATGGACGATTTCACGACGAAACCCGGCGCCGCCAATTTATTCGGGTTGGTACAGGGAAAGGCGAACGCCATCGCGCCAGGCAAGCGGCCGTTGAGTTCCATGACGCCCACCATCGTCCTCAAGAATGGCAAGCCCGTGTTGGTGGTGGGCACCCCGGGCGGATCCCGCATCATCACCACCGTGCTGGAAATTCTCGTCAACATCATCGATCACGGCTTGAGCCTTCAAGAAGCCATCGATGCGCCCCGAATTCATCATCAATGGCTGCCCGACACCCTGGCGGCCGAGCCGTTCGCACTCTCGGCCGATACGATCACGGCGCTTGCGCGCATGGGCTACCGCGTCGTGCCCTTGGAAGTCTGGGGCGCCGGCAATGCCGCAGAAGCCGTCGGGGTGGCCCCGGCGGATCCCGTCCTTGCGAAGTCGCTCGGGTTTCCGCGGCCCGGCGTGCTGTACGGCGCCAGCGATTCCCGCGCTCCGGCCGGGGCAGCAGTGTCGCCGTGACGCGCAGATCTGCCAGCGAAGTCAAGATCCCTGTTTGAACGGGTCCCTGTTTGAACGGGTCCCTGTTTGATCAAGGATCCGGGAATGCCGCGGCAATTGCCGATGCGGTGGCACCCTCGATCTCGAGGACTTTACGGCGGCCGGTCGCGCCGGACACGATCCGCACCTTTCCCTTTGCGATGCCGAGCCGCTCCGCGACGAACTCGATCAAAACGCGATTCGCCGCATTGTCGACCGGCGGCGACGCGATTCGAATCTTGATCGAGCCGTCGTGCCGGCCCGCCACTTCGGTCTTGGAGGCTCGGGGCTGTATGTAGACTGCGAGTCGGATAGGTTGTTTCCTACGCGGGCTGGCGGTCTGGGATACGCCGCGTGCTGCATCGCACTTGTTACGATTGTATTATTCGGCAGGATATCCGTTGAAAGCGGACCTGGCCATTGCCGGTCCGGAAAAGGAACTAACAAAATGCACAAATTGGACAGGCTCGAGGAGTTGATCGACGGCGCGGAGGAATTGCTCACACAACTTGCGGACGCGCACGATCCCAACATCCAATGGCTCCGGGACCGCGTCGACCATGCCGTTGCCGACGCCACGCGCGCACTCTCGAGGCAGAGCGACGACGCGTCGGGGCGACTCCGGGATGTCGCAATCACCATCGACGATTGTGTTCGCGACTACCCGTGGCTTGCGGTCCTGACCGGCGCGCTGGTCGCCGGCACCGTGGCTTACTTCGCCGGCGTCGCCGCGGGAAGAAGACGCGCGTGAGCATGCATGAATTCTTCCCGACTCGTGTCTATACTTCGGTCCTGCAGAAAAGCGGTTCGCGGGAGCTGAACCGGCAGCTTCTCAAGGAGGGCCGGCAACTAAGAGCGGACGACGAGGCCGGTCGCCGCTGGTCGGCAAAGAACTATCGCGGCGGCTATACGTCGTATGGTTCGTCGCATCAGTTGCACCGGATGTCGCCGACGTTCCAGGATCTGGAGCGCAGGTTGAGACGTCACGTCAAGGTGTTCGCGGAGGCTGTCCAATGGGACCTGAGGGGCCGGGAACTTGCCATGACCGATTGCTGGCTCAACATCATGTCGCGACACGCCGTGCACGGACTGCACCTGCATCCGCTGTCGACGTTGAGCGGCACGTACTACGTGCAGGTGCCCGCGGGATCTCCCGGCATCAAGTTTGAGGACCCGCGTCTCGACCGCTACATGGCTGCGCCCCCGCGATCGGCGCGCGCCGGCCGTGAGAACCGGCCATGGATCACCCTGCCCGCCGTGGCCGGACAGGTGGTTCTGTTCGAGAGTTGGCTGCGCCATGAGGTGGCCGCCCATCCAGCGGCGGCCGAACGGGTCAGCGTGAGCTTCAACTACAGCTGGTTTTAGGATCCGTGCGCGCAGTGCGCCGGTAACTACGCCGGCGACAGTATCCGAGACCCATGTGCGCAGTGCGACGGCAAGCCGTGCCGGCGAGAGTATTCCAAAGGTCGCCGCCCCACACTGCTAGAATCCGGCAATGAACGATCGAACGACGCGGACTACGGATGCCACGATGGCGGTGTATCTGGACCTCGAGAACATTGCGCTCGGTGCGCGGGACGCCAAATACCCGAGCTTTGACATCGAAAAGGTGCTGGCGCGCCTCCTGCTCAAGGGGCACATCGTCGTCAAGAAAGCTTACTGCGACTTCGATCGCTACAAGGACTTCAAACGCGGTCTGCACGAGGCGGCCTTCGAGCTCATCGAAATCCCCCACGTGCGGCAATCCGGCAAGAACTCCGCCGACATCCGCATGGTCGTCGATGCGCTCGATCTGTGCTACACGAAGGGACACGTCGATACCTTCGTCATCATCAGCGGCGACTCGGACTTCTCTCCGCTCGTGAGCAAGCTGCGCGAGAATGCAAAGACCGTCATCGGCGTCGGCGTGAAAAATTCGACCTCGGACCTGTTCCTCAACAACTGCGACGAGTTCATCTACTACGACGATCTGGTCCGCAAGGAGCCATCCAAGGTGCGCCGCCGCAGCGCATCAACGGCATCTCGCCAACCGGTGCAAGCGCCGGACAGCGCGCCCGCGGAAAATACACCTGCCGAGAACAAGGGCCCCGACCTCGCGGATGCGCTCGACCTGGTGGTCGAGACCCTCGAAGCCGTCATCGAAGAGCGTGGCGAGAATGAACCGATCTGGGGTTCCATGATCAAACAGGCCATCAAGCGCCGTCATCCGGGCTTCAACGAGCGTGCCTACGGTTTTCGGTCCTTCAACGATCTGTTGGCGGATGCACAGAAGCGCGGCCTCTTGACGTTGCGCGCGGACGAAAAATCCGGAGGCTACACAGTCCGAACCGCCGACAGGGCCTCCGCCGGCGACAAGTCCCCGCCCGCTGACAGGACTCCGGCGCGCTGACAAGACCCCCGGCGCGCTGGCAGTACCTTGAACTTGGGTCCTGCCGCCCTCACTCAGGTCTCACAATCGACCTCAATAGCTTCACGAGCGACCGCGGTGGTGGGACCATGAATTCACAACGTAGAAAATCCTGGATGTGGGCCGAAGCCTGTGCTCGCCTCGACGAGGCGGAGCGCCGGCATCGCCGCTTCTTTGACCTGCTCGCCGCCCCTTCCGCGCCGCCCGTATGGGAACCGCCCGCAAATATCTTCTCCCTGGGCGACGAATTGCACGTATCGATCGCCCTGCCCGGCGCCCGGGCGGAGGACGTCGTGGTGCAGATCACCTCATCCGGTCTCGTGATCGAAACCACGGTGCCGCCCCCGGTATTTGCGCTCGGCATGCATGTCGTGCGTCTGGAAATCCCCTATGGGCGGATGCGACGGCGAATCGATCTGCCGGCCGGGCGCTATGCGCTGCGTGAAAATCGATTGGAAAACGGCTATCTATTTCTCCGCCTGGTGGGGTCGACCCTATGAACATTAGCGACAATCAACCCACCGGCGTGACCTCGCTGGAAGACGTCCTCATCGTCCTGCCGGTGCGCGATCTGGTTTTGTTTCCCGGTGTCGTGCTGCCCATTGCCATTCAAGGCAAGCGTGCAGTGGCGGCCGCCCAGGAAGCGGTGCGCACCCAGCGCCGTGTCGGCCTGTTGCTGCAGAAAGACCCCGCTATCGAGGACCCGGAGACCGACGGATTGCATCAAGTCGGCACGGCGGCGTCCATCGTGCGGTTCATCACGGCCGCCGATGGCACGCATCATCTGATCTGCCAGGGCGAACAGCGGTTTACCGTATTGGATTTTGTCAGCCAGGAGCCGTTTTTCGTGGCGCGAATCGATCCGCACAAGGAAGTCGCCGTGCTCGACCACGAGGTCGAGGCGCGCGGCCTCAACTTGCGCGAGAAGGCCATGGAAGCTCTGCAGCTGCTGCCGCAGGCGCCGGCGGAACTGTCCAACGCCATTCGCGGCATTGAATCGATCTCGTCCCTGGCGGATATCGTGGCAAGCTTCATGGACCTGAAGACGGCGGACAAGCAGGAAATCCTCGCCACCTTCGATCTCAAGACCCGCCTCGATCGAGTTCTGACATTGCTCAATCGGCGGATCGAAGTGCTCAAGGTGTCCCGGCAGATCGACGAGCGCACGCGCGAGGCCTTCGATGAACGGCAGAAGGAGGCCGTACTGCGCGAGCGGCTGCGCCAGATCCAGAAGGAACTCGGCGAGACCGAGGGCTCCGGCGCTGAACTAGAGGAACTCAAGAAGGCGATTGCCGACGCCGGTATGCCCGCAGAGGCGGAGGAACAGGCCCTGCGCGAGTTGGCGCGCCTCGAGCGCATGTCGGAAGGCGCCGCCGAATATTCGATGACGCGCACCTATCTCGATTGGCTCATCGCCATGCCGTGGTCGAAGACCGACGCCGAGCAGCTCGACATGGACCGCGCCCGTGCCATTCTCGACGAGGATCATTACGGGCTGGAGAAGGTCAAGAAGCGCATCCTCGAGTTCCTCGCGGTGCGAAAACTCAACCCCGAAGGGCGCAGCCCCATCCTGTGTTTCGTCGGGCCGCCCGGCGTCGGCAAGACTTCGCTCGGACAGAGCATCGCCAAGGCGCTCGGTCTCCAGTTCCGACGGGTGAGTCTCGGCGGCGTGCACGATGAAGCGGAGATCCGCGGTCACCGGCGTACCTACATCGGCTCGTTGCCCGGCAACATCGTGCAAGCCATGCGCAAGGCCGGCCGCCGCAATCCCGTGCTCATGCTCGACGAGGTGGATAAACTCTCGGCGAGCCATCAAGGCGATCCGTTTTCGGCACTCCTCGAAGTACTCGATCCCGAGCAGAACAACTCGTTCCGCGACAACTACCTGGGCGTGCCGTTCGACTTGTCGAAAGTGCTGTTCATCGGCACCGCCAATGTGCTCGACGCGATTCCGCCGCCGCTGCGCGATCGAATGGAGGTGATCGAGCTCACCGGCTACACCGAGGAGGAGAAGCTGCAAATCGCCCGGCGCTACCTGTTGAAGCGTCAGTTGAAGGCGAACGGCCTGTCCGCGAACCAGGTGCAGGTTTCCGACGAGGCGCTGCGCAAGGTGATCGTCGATCACACGCGCGAGGCCGGCGTCAGAAATTTGGAGCGGCAAATCGGCGCCTTGCTGCGCAATTCAGCGGTCGCCATCGCCTCCGGACTCTCCTCGAACATCGTGATCGATGTTGCGGAGGTCGAGAAGATCCTCGGGGCCGCGCGTTTCGAAAACGACGTCGCGCTGCGCACCAGCGTCCCCGGAGTCGCAACCGGATTGGCGTGGACTCCCGCGGGCGGCGACATCCTCTTCATCGAATCGAGCCGGGTGAAGGGCACCGGCAAACTCACACTCACGGGTCAGTTGGGCGAGGTGATGAAGGAGAGCGCACAGGCCGCCGTCACCCTCGTGAAGTCGCAGGCGGACCGGTTGGGCATCGATCCAGCCATGCTCGAGAATGCGGATCTGCACATTCACGTTCCGGCGGGCGCGATCCCGAAGGATGGGCCGAGCGCCGGCGTGGCCATGGCGACTTCGCTCGCTTCGTTGCTGACCCAACGCGTGGTACGCGCCGACGTGGCGATGACCGGTGAGATCAGCTTGCGCGGCGCCGTGCTCCCGGTCGGCGGGATCAAGGAGAAATGCGTCGCTGCCGCGCGTGCCGGAATTCGCACGGTGATTCTGCCGGCGCGAAACCGCCGGGATCTGGATGAGATCCCCGAAAGCGTGCGAAACCGGCTGGAGTTCGTCTGGGCGGAAAAGATCGACGACGTCCTGGCGCGAGCGCTCGAGGGCCGGCCGGAGCGCCGCGCGGCGGCTTAGGTCCGACGGGGGTCGGGGGCTCGCCCGCTCATGGGCGCGCTACCGCGCCGCCAGGTGCTGCAATCTCGCGATGCGCACGGTCGCCGCGGGGTGAGAATCGTAGAATGCCGAATGCAAGCGGTCCGGCGTGAGGGTGGTGGCATTGTCGCGGTAGAGCTTCACGAGTGCCGTCACCAGATTGCCCGCGTCGGCGTGCCTGGCGGCGAACTCGTCGGCCGCGAGTTCCTGCCGGCGGGACCACCAGGACTCGACCGGGGTTGTGAAAAAGGCGAATGCCGGCATGATCAGCGCAAACAGCAGCAACGCCATCGCGGAATTTTCGGGAACCGCAAAGGCGCTGTAGTACTCCGGCACGCGGGCCAGCCATCCGAGCAGCGCCAGCGCCGCCAGCACCGACAATAGGGAGGTGATCAGCCGCTGGCGCACGTGATGCAGCCGGAAATGGCCCAGCTCGTGGGCCAGCACGGCTTCGATTTCCGCAAGGTCGATCCGTTCGAGCAGGGTGTCGAAGAACACGATGCGCTTGTTGCGGCCGATCCCGGTGAAATAGGCATTCCCATGTGCGGAGCGACGCGATCCGTCCATCACGAATACCCCGCCGCCTGCCTCATATCCGCAGCGTTGCAGAAGCGCCTCCACCCGCTCCTTGAGCGCCGCATCGGTGATCGCGGTGAAGCGATTGAACAACGGCGCGATGAAGCGGGGCGCGGCCCAGGTGACGATGACCATCGTGCCCACGCACACCAGCCATACCCACACCCACCACCACGCACCCGTCCTGCCCATGAGCCAGATGCTGACCCATGCCAGAGGCGCGACGAGTACCAACCCCAGCAGCCATCGCTTGGCAAGGTCGGCGGCAAAGAGACGACGCGAAATCCGGTTGAATCCGAACCGCGCCTCGATTCGAAACGTGCGCCACACAGTAAAGGGCAGGCCGAGCAACTGGAGCATCAGGAACACCGTCAAAATCACGAGGCAGCCATGCCAGGGCTCGGCCCAAGCCGCATGCCGCACCCACGCATCCACCGCCGCGAGTCCTCCGCCCACGGTGAAGCCGAGCTTGATCAGGGATTCAACGACCGTCGCCCACCGCCCGAGGCGAACGCGGGCAAGCGTATAGTCGGCGGCCTTCTGTTGGTCGGCAGGCGCAATCTGCCCTTGAAAGGCTTCGGGTACGCGATTGCGATGGGCGATGACCGCGTCGATTTGACGGGAGGCCAGCCACAGGCGCGTCGCCGTTTCCGCAGCGAGGGCCGCTAGAAACATCCAAGTGAGCCAATTCATCGCTCGCGTCGCGTTCCAATCACGGAAACAGCGTAGCCGAATTCGCGGGTGTGCGAAACACGAGAGGCTTTTCCTCTACCGGGCGCGCCTCCGCCGGCCGCGGCCGCTCCGCAGCCGCCACCGCCTCGGTCACGAGGTGATGGTGCGGCGACAGGTCGCAGACCGGGTCGGCGTTCGCCGCGTCGCCGGTCATCAGAAAGGCCTGGCATCGGCACCCGCCGAAGTCGCGAGCCTTTTCCGGGCAGCTGCGGCATGGTTCCTTCATCCAGTCATCGCCGCGAAAGTGGTTGAATCCCGACGAGTCGAACCATACGTGCTTCACGCTGCTATCGCGGACATTCGGAAATTCCAGCCCGGGCAGCATCCGCGCCGCATGACAGGGCAGCGCCGTACCATCCGGTGTCACCGTGAGGAAAAGGGAGCCCAAGCCGTTCATGCAGGGCTTGGGCCGCCGCTCGAAGTAGTCGGGCACCACGAAATAGATCTGCATGGGGCGCCCGATGCGTTCGCGGAAGCGCTTCGTGGCCGCCTCCGCCCGCTCCACCTGGGCCCGGGAGGGCATGAGCTGGTCCCGATTGTGCCAAGCCCATCCGTAGTACTGGGTGTTGGCGAGCTCGACGTATTCCGCACCGAGCTGATCGGCCATGTTGAGAATTTCCTCCACATGATCGATGTTGAGCCGGTGCAGCACGACGTTGAGCACCATCGGATAGTCGTACTTCTTGATGAGCGCCGCCACTTTGGACTTCAGATCGAAGGTGCGTGTGCTGCTCAGGAAGTCGTTCATCTGCTTCGAGCTATCCTGAAACGACAATTGAATGTGATCCAGGCCCGCGGCCTTGAGCGCCGCAATGCGGGTTTCATTGAGCCCGACGCCGGAGGTGATGAGGTTGATGTAGAACCCCAGCCGGTGCGCCTCGGCGACGATGAGTTCCAGGTCCTCGCGAACCAGCGGTTCGCCGCCGGACAAGCCGAGCTGCACGGCGCCGAGGGCACGTGCCTCCCGCAACACCCGAAGCCAATCCTCGGTGCACAACTCCGGCCCTACCTTGGCGAAATCCGTCGGGTTGTAGCAGAACACGCAGTGCAACGGGCACCGATAGGTCAGCTCCAACAGCAGCCACAACGGAGGACCCGGGGTTTTGACCTGCGCGTTCACCGCAAGGCGACCCATTTCTTTTCGATCGCCATCGCGATGAACGCGAAGACGTCGCCGGATAAGCCGGAGGCTGCGAACGACTGCTCGAGACTGGCCGTGATCTCGGCGAGGGTCGCCGTGCCGTCGCAGCGCTTCAGGATCTCGCCGGCGCTGGCGTTGAGCTTGATCATTCCCTCGGGGTACAAGAGCACGTGCGCATTTTGCGCGGCCTCCCATTGCAGACGGAACCGCCGGTCGATGGCGGGTATCGACGCGCCGGTGACCGTATTGGCGTCATTGACCGGTTCAGCGCTCATATCTCAACCCCGTAACGCAAGGCCATCGCATCGCTCATCTGCCACAGCACATCCAGTTTGAATTTCAAGATCTCTATTGCCCGCTCCTGCAGCGCCCGAGTATCGAAGTGATCCAACGTGAAGGCCAATCCGAATTCGACGTCGCGACGCGCAAGACTCACGCGGCTCTGGAAGTAGTGCAGTCCCGCATGGTCGATCCACGGATAATGCTCCGGCCAATTGGCCAGCCTCTGTTTGTGTATCTCCGGTGCGAACAGTTCGGTAAGCGAGGAACACACGGCTTCCTGCCACGGCGCGCGGCGGGCAAAATTCACATAGGCGTCGACGGCGAACCGCACGCCCGGCAGCACCAGCGACAGGTCCTCCACCGACCCACGGGACAGGCCCACCGCCTCACCCAGGCGCAGCCACGATTCGATTCCGCCCGGATCGTCGCCGTAGCCATCGTGGTCGAGAATGCGCTGCACCCAGCTGCGGCGCACGGCCCGATCGGGACAGTTGCTGAGAATGGCCGCATCCTTGATCGGAATGCTGATTTGATAGTAGAAGCGGTTCGCCACCCAGCCTCGGATCTGCTCTCGGCTGGCGCCGCCGGTATTGAGCAGCACGTTATACGGGTGGTGGATGTGATAGGCACGGCCCTGGGCGCGCAACTGCGCCTCGAATTCTTCCCGGCTCCAGGGCGCGGCCGTCGTTTGCAGCAGTGCATTCATAAGAAAATTTCCATGCCGTCGTGCGCCACTTCGACTCCGCGCTTCCGGAGCTCCGCGCATTCGGCCGACGACTCATCGAGAATGGGGTTGGTGTTGTTGATATGAATCAAGATCTTGCGGGTGTTCGACGAAAGCCGGTCCAGCCTTTCCAACATCCCGTCCGCCCCGCTTTGCGGCAGATGCCCGATTTCGCGTGCGCGCTTGCGCGAGATCCCCAAACGAATCATTTCATCGTCGGTCCAAAAAGTACCGTCGACCAAAACGCAGGACGCCGCCCGCATGGCATCCCACAAACTGTCATCGATGGCCGCCAAGCCCGGCGCGTATACCGCGCTTCGCCCGCTCACTTCATCGGTGATGACCAATGCCAGGTTGTCGCCACTCACCGGCGACTCCCGATTGGGGGAATACGGGGCCGGTTTACTGGCCACCGGCAAGCCGCGCCAGCGCACGTGTTCCACCGCCTCCACCGCAAATTCCCGATCCAAATCGATCCGACGGCGATCCACCCCGCAGAAGTGGGCCAGCACGCCAAGAATGGGGTTCCCCTGAGTCAGGTCCGCGCACGTGCTGTCGGTGCACCAGATCTGCCAGGGGCGCACGGATTCGCGCAGCATGTAGAGACCGGTGGTGTGATCCACCTGTCCATCGACCAGAATGATGGCGGCAATCGCGGTGTCGCGCAGCGAGCGATTCGGCTGCAGGTCCGGCGTACGCTGCAGCTGGATCAGAATGTCGGGCGAGGCATTGACCAATACCGACGCTGGTGCGTTGCTGCCTGTCACCGCAATCGAGGACTGGGTTCGTACGGATCCTTGGAATGTGCCTGCCCGGACGGCGGCGCAATTCCGGCAATTACAGTTCCATTGCGGAAATCCGCCCCCGGCGGCCGACCCCAGCACACGGATTTTCACGTGGAAGACAAGCGCGCCCATCCGATCGGAGGGCGCGCCCTAGCCGGCTTCTACCGATTCGAGATGTACATCGTGATTTCCATACCGAATCGATAATCGATAGCAAGCGGGGTTTCCCATTTCATACTCAATCTCCTCATTGAACGAGGCTTGATACTCCTCCTAAGCCGCTCGCCTCCGAATCAGCAGCATCATGAAACTTTGCTCATGATTTTCATGAGGCCGGCCGCGCAATCCCCGGCGACTCATCGGCACCGGCCAACGCCGGCTCCCAGCGGCGCCGGCAGGCGTCCAGCGCCAACGCGCACGGCGAGGCCCTGGTACCATGGGCGAAATGAGACTGCGGACCCGTTTGAACCTCGTGGTGGCCGGACTCAGCGCCACCTTCGTGATCGTCCTGATCGCGGCCGAGATTCAGAGCACCAGAGCTTCGATACGCGAGGAGATAGAGGCTGCCAACCGGGTGGCGTCCCAGCTGCTGGGCCAATTGGCCGCGATCTATTCCAACGTGGGGGGTCCCGATCTGGTGCTGCAGTTCCTGAGGCAGACCGGCCACGTTCGAGCCAATGAAGTGAGCCTGCTGTCCGCCGCGGGCGATGTCCTGTATCGCGCGCCCCAGGCAACCTACAAAGCCGGGCGCCAGGCCCCCGATTGGTTTGCGCGGCTGTTGGCGCCGCCGGCGACGAAGGTCACTTTCCCACTGCGGGGCGGCGTGCGCCTGGTGATCGAGGCCCAGACCTCCCGTGCGGTGCTCGATGCATGGGACGGCATCCTGCGGCTCACGGCGCTCGGCGCCGGCATGGTCATCGTCGTCAACGGATTGGCGTTTTGGAGCGTCGCGCGCGTACTCAAGCCCTTCCCCATCATCGCCGACGGCCTTGAGCGCATTCAACGGGGCGAATTGTCTCATCGACTGCCCCCGCTGGCAGGACACGAGGCCTATACCATCGGCAGCGCCTTCAACCGTATGGCACAGGCGGTCGAAGACAAGGTAGGGGCCGAGCGCCAGGCCCGCGACGCGGAAGCCCGCTTGGAGGAACGGCGCGAGATGTCGTCCTTGGCGGACCAGCGAGTGGAAGAGGAACGGCGGCTGATCGCGCACGAGCTGCACGATGAATTCGGCCAATCGGTCACTGCCATTCGCAGTCTGGCGCTGGCCATCGCCACCCAGACCGAAGCACGCGATGCGTCCACCGCCGAGATAGCCCGTCTGATTTCCGACGAAGCGGCGCGCCTCTACGATGCGATGCACGGGCTGATCCCCAGGCTCGCACCGCTCACTCTCGATACCCTCGGACTCGCCGCCAACCTCGAGAGCCTGGCGCGCGACTGGCAGCGGCGTCATCCCATGGTCGCATTGACACTGCGCCACGATCTACCCCCCGATCTCGGCTCGAGCGTCACGCTCGCCATCTATCGCGTGATCCAGGAAGGCGTCATCAATGCCATACGGCACGCGAATCCCTCGCGGGTGGACGTCGCGGTTCGCGGCGATCCGCAGCACATCGTCGTGACCGTGACCGACGATGGCGTCGGCTTGCCGGCCGAATGGTCGAAGCCCGGACACTTCGGCCTGCGCGGTCTCAACGATCGCGTGACGCAGTTGGGCGGCTCCTTCCACGTCGGCAACGCTACCGGCGGCGGTACACGTCTGACGGCTGAAATTCCCCTGGCTGCAGCCTCGTGATACGCGTTCTACTCGTCGACGATCACGCCGTCGTGCGCATGGGATTTCGACTCTTGCTGCAGTCGAGCGTCGAGATCACGGTCATCGGCGAGGCCGACTCCGGCGAGTCGGCCTGCCAGATGTTTCTCGAGCTCGCGCCGGATGTGGTGGTCATGGATCTCGCCATGCCGGGCATGGGGGGACTCGAGGCATTGCGGCGCATTCGCGCCCGCCAGCCGCAGGCCAAGGTGCTCGCGTTATCCGCCCACGACGATCTCATGCACGCTCGACGCACGCTGCAGGAAGGCGCGCTCGGATTTCTCTCGAAGCGCAGCGCACCCGAAACCCTGCTCGAGGCCGTGTGCACGGTCGGCGCCGGCAGACGCTACATAGAACCGTCCCTTGCGCAAAAGCTGGCGCTGTCGGAATTCGACGGAGGGAACCGCTCGCCCGTGGATCAGCTCTCGGAGCGCGAATTCGAAGTTTTCATACGGCTCGCGGGCGGTGCGACGGTGCAAAAGATCGCGCAGGACCTCAAGTTGTCGTCGTCGACCGTGGGCACTCATCTCTACAACATCAAACAGAAACTCGACGTGGCCAATCAGTCGGAACTCACGCTGATCGCGATACGCCACGGCCTCATCGAACCATGATGCGCCGCCGGGAAGTACTTCGCAGCGTTGCAGGACTGGCGGGTTACGCGATTACAGCGCGCACTTTCGCACGCGCGCGTCCGCTCAACGTGGGCGTGGTCGGCGCAGGCATCGTCGGCGCCTGCATCGCATCGACCCTTGCGCAGGCCGGGGCGAGAGTCACGCTGTTCGAGAAATCGGGGCCGGCGCTTGGGGCCACGCAAAATTCATTCGCCTGGGTCAACGCGTTCGAGAGCGACGCGCACTACCGGTCGCTGCGTCTCGGGAGCCTGTTCGCGTACCGCGGTCTGGACGCACCGCTGGGGCTCGGGATGACGTGGGGCGGGTATGCCAATTGGGCGGCCGATGCAGCGGATGTCGAAGCCGTGCACTCGAATGCCCTGCAACTCGCCGATACCCCGTATCCTGTCCGGTCGCTGGCGCCCGAAGAGCTCGCGGCTCTCAGTCCCGCATTGCAACCGGGCCCCGTGGCGGCCGCCCTCTATTCCGCCATCGATGGCCATTTGGACCCTGTTCACGTCACGCGCCGTTTTCTCGACCACGCCACCGGACTCGGTGCCGTGGTGGTTTATCCTTGCGAAGTGCAAGCGCTCGATTTTCGCGGCCCGCATGTCAAGGGCGTGCGCACCAGCAAGGGCAGGTTCGCCGTCGATCGATTGGTGGTGGCCGCGGGGGTCGATACGCCCCGCATTCTCAGCATGGCGGGGTTTTCGCTGGGGCTGCAGCACGCGCCGGGAATACTGGCGCACAGTGCGCGGCTGTCGCCGTTGACGACGCTCATTTGCGATGCACCGGGCGGGCTGTCGTTCAAACAGATGGCGGACGGCTCGGTGGTGGGAACGGACGCTACGGCACCGCCGCATACCCCGGTGCACGATGACATTCGATCTCGCACGATGGACTTCCCGGACCAGGCACTGCGGGAATACCACGGCAATCGCATCCTCACCAAGATATCGTCGTTTCTTCCCGCAGCCCACGGAGTCCAACTCGAGCGGCTGACCCTCGGTTTCAGGCCCTTGCCCATGGACGGATTTCCTGTGGTCGGCGCCTTGCCGGCGTCGCCGGAGGTGCACGTTGCGGTGACGCACAGCGGCGTCACATTGGCTCCCATCATCGCCCGCCATACCGCCGACGAAGTTCTTCACGGCTCACGCGTCGACATTCTTGCGCCTTACAGACCCGAGCGTTTCGCAAAGCGTATCGCGCGCTCCGGCTGAAATCACGGAATCGAGAGAGCGCGCATACACAGTGCAGCATTGCGCTGCCGCATGCTGTGCGATGCGGCCCGTGAGATGCGTCACATTTCTGGGATTTGCGGGCCGGCGCGGCGCCAATGTCGTCATTCGACGACGGATTCCCCGCAGGTGTCTTTTAATTAATGGTGCAGACTTTCACGGCGGCCGACAATGCCAGTCAAGCTAGTTGCAAGTTTGATTTGAGCGCACGGTCGCTCGTGCCATTTTTTTCGAGAGGAGATTTTCAAATGCGTGTAATCGCACTCGTTGCGGTGATGTATGCCGGCGTCGGCAGCGCTCACGCCGGCGACTTGGACATCCGCGTCATGTTGTCGGGTCAAGTTGCGCCGGGCGTGTACGGTCAAGTGCAAATCGGCAACGATCGTCCGCCTCCGGTCGTTTATGCCCAACCGATGTTGATCGAACCGATGGCGGCTCCGCCGCCGCCCGTCTACCTGCACGTTCCGCCGGGCCACGCAAGAAATTGGCGCAAGCACTGCTACGAATACCATGCCTGCAATCGGCCCGTGTATTTCGTCCGATCGCAGGAATACGATCCGGAATACCAGCGCCACTATGCAGCTCACGAGCGCGAGCGCGCCGAGGAGCGCCGGCGATGGGAAGAGCACGAGCGAGATCACGAGCACGGAAACTGGCGCGACGGCGACGAGCATGGACATGGGCACGGGCATGGACACGGCCATGACAAGCACGACGACAATTGAGATGACGCGCAGATTTCGCATTGCGGCCGCGGGTCTGACGGTCGCCTCGCTGCTGGTGTTGACGCCCGTGATCGCTGCCGCAGACGACCAACCGAAGGAGTCCGCGATTTCCACGCAAGCGAAAGCCTTCGGCCAAGCGGTGAAGCGTGACGCGAAGACGGTGGGCGCGAAAAGCAAGGAAGGGGCGCACCGGGTTGCGGTCGCCGCCAAGGCGGTGGGACATGAAGTGGCCACGGCCGCCAAGCGGGGCGCCGCGGCGACTCGCGCGGCATTTCGCGGCGACAAGTCCGGGACGCCGGCCAGCTAGCCGGCCGTCGCTCATCGCGGCGGTGTTCGCCCATCGGGCGCGGACAGAAACGACGCGTGATCCGCCATTTTGGCGACGGCGGCCTGGATGCTCGACTTGATCCGCTGCAAATACGCAGCGTTCTCCTCGGAACTCATCGAGTCGACAAGAGGGTTGTAATCCCTGGGCTCGTGCCCCTGACCCGTCAGGACCGCAAACCAGCTTGCATCCTTGAAAAGCTCATCCGAGGACAGGACGATTCGGCCCGACCGTGAAAAGTGCTCCTCCTTGTAGCGAAGGCTCTCCGGAAGCCGCATGGCGCGGCAGTATTCCCACAAGGGCTGCGATCTGTCCTTCGTCGAATGATAGTGCAACGCGAGGAAATCCCTGACCCCTTGCATTTCTTCGAACACGATCCGGTTGTATTGATCCGCGAGGTAGGCGTCGCAATCCCGGTTGGGGAAGAGCGAGATGAGTTTGGCAATGCCGCTCTGAATCAGGTGAATGCTGGTCGACTCCAGCGGCTCCAGAAACCCCGCGGACAATCCAATGGCGACGACGTTCTTGTTCCAGGCGGTGCGCCGACAGCCGGTCTTGAAGGGGATGATCCGGGGTTCGGCGAGCGCGGGACCGTCCAGATTGCGGAGTAGCGTCGACGCTGCTTCGTCGTCGCTGATGAACCGGCTGCAATAGACGTAACCGTTGCCGGTGCGGTGCTGCAGCGGAATCCGCCACTGCCAACCGGCGTCGCGCGCCGTGGAACGCGTGTAGGGCACCGGCGGCCCCACCCGCTCGCATGGCACGGCCTGCGCGCGATCGCAGGGCAGCCATTCAGCCCAGTCGTCGAATCCGGTCTTCAGCACGCCTTCGATGAGCAGCGCGCGCAATCCGGTGCAATCGATGAAGAGGTCCCCGCCGATCACGTCTCCACGATTGGTATGCAGGGCCGTGATGAAGCCGCTCTCGGGGTCCCGATCAACGTGCTTCACCACGCCTTCGTAACGCATCACTCCCTTCGCCTCCGACCGCGCGCGCAGATATTTCGCATAGAGGCTGGCGTCGAAATGATAGGCATAGCCCAGGGTGGACAAAATCGAACGCGGGTCGGTGGCGGGGAATTCGAACTTGCGGGCACGCGCCGCAACGGTATTCAACGAATAGACTTCGAAGTTGTCGGCGAGCCCATCGAGCCGCGCCTTGATCCACCGATGTTGGAAAGACACGCCGTCGCTTGGAAACCCGTACCGGCCGAAGGGGTGAATGTAGGTAGACCCTGGTTTCGCCCAATTCTGAAATTCGATGCCGAGTTTGAAGGTCGCCTTGGTCTCGCGCATGAACTCCTTTTCGTCGACGCCGATGACCTGGTTGAACCAATGGATGGTGGGAATGGTCGCCTCCCCCACTCCGATAATTCCGATGTCGTCGGATTCGATGAGCACGAGCTGACACCGGCGAACGTCGACGGCCTGCGCAAGGGCGGCAGCGGTCATCCATCCCGCGGTGCCCCCGCCGAGAATGACGATCTTTCTTATTCGAATGTCGTTCATCAGACGAAGAGACCACGTTGTTGAGTTTGGCGGCGGCCGCTCAAGCCGCCGCCAGGCCGCAGGGTTAAAACTTATACGTCAATGCGACCAGTGCGTTGGGACCCGTGATGCCACGGCCATAGAAGTAGCCGTTGACCACCTTTTGGGTGACGCCGGAATTCGGATTGCCCTCGGTCAATCCGAGTTGGTTGGTCACGTTGTAGACGTTGAGGTTCAAGTTGAGCTTCGGCGTGAAGTTGACGTTCGCGCCCACGGAAAGAACCCCGTAGCCCGGCAGAGCGAAGCCATTGCCGGCGTCTGGATAAATCTTCCCCGTATATTCATAGCGCAAATAGACAGCACCCCATTGGTCCGGGAAATCATAGGTAGGCTGGACCGCATACATGATCTGCGGAGTGCGCTGCACGATATTACCGTCGTATTGGGATGCCGCGGCGCTGTTGACGGTTTGGCCATTGACCAATTCACCCAGAAAAACATTCTGCAGCTTCGATTGCTGGTAGGTAGCCTTCACATTGATCGAGAATGCCTGTAGCGGATCGAACGGAGGTCTGTAGGTTGCGTCCACGTCCACACCATTGATACGCAGATCGGCCGTGAAACTGCCCTGCACCGCTAAGTTATCAGGCTGAATGAACGCGTAGTTCTGATCGTTGAAGGTGGTGTGGAACCCGGTGACGACCGCAACCAGCCCATAGCCGCCGTAGCGCAAACCGACCTCGGACAGCCCAAGGCGCGTAGGCTTGTTCAAATTATTGCCGCCGTTGGTTTCATTTCCGGCTGCGTATCGGGCATAGACGGCGAAGTTCGGCGTGAAAGCGTAGTTCGCACCGACGGTCCACGAGGTCGGAATGGTCGTGGCTTGAGTGCGCGTATACGTTCCGTCGAAGGTACTGCCGACGGTTTGAGCCAGGCCGGGCGTGCCGGCGGGCACTGGAGCCTCGACCGCGGCCGGATTGCCGGTGTACAGGACATTGCTGACGTCTTCGCGCCGCGCTCCGAAGTCGAACCGCAGCTTCTCGTCGAGCACGGCCAGTTCGTCGCTGAAATATTCGGCGGAGGAATTGAGGGTGCTCGACCAGATGCCGGCGCCCCAATCCCCGTAGTTCAGCATGCCATTGTTGGTCAGCGAACCGAGGACGTTCCCGGCAGCGTTGAGGGCTTCCACGTCGTAAATCGCCGAGCCGTTCGAGACGCCATTGACTAGAGTGGCCACCGCCGACTGATCATCGGATTGTCGAACCCGGTAATACATGCCGCCGAGGGTCAGCGAATTGCTCCAGCCACTGCCGCTGATGTCGTACTTGACGCCGAAGTTCGTGCCCAAGTCGCGGGTTGCCTTGTACTCATGATTCAAAACCGTCTGTTGCAGCAATCCGTTGCCGTTGAGAGCGTTCAACGCAGCAACGTTGGAACCGGCGATGACCTGGCCGGTCGTCAAATTCCTGATACCGAACTGCGTGGTGCCGGGAAATGCCAGAAGTCCCGCGGCGAGCGTACTGTCGATCGGCGATGTCCCGCCCGGAGTCAGGTAATTGAGGGCGCTCGTCGCACTCCCGTTTCCCGACGATCCGCTTCCCGGAAATATGCCGTTGAAGTCCCAGTTGCTCTGCAGGAAGCGCGCTTTGGCAAAGACGCTCCACTGGTCGTTGATGGGCATGTCGATGTCGATACGATATTGATTCCCGGTGGCGTGAATGCCGTTCGTGGCGCTGAAATTTCTGATGCAGCTGCCGGTTGCGCACGAGACGGGCACGCCGATGTTCGCGAACCCGGGTCCCAGCACATTGCTCAACTGAGTGTCGAGGCCGGGCACCCCGGCAATTTGACCGTTCACATACCGATAGGGCATGTCGGCGTAATACGGATCGTGCTCATCCCATCGCTTGTAGGTGAATTTGATGGAGCCGCCATTGTCGAACTTCTTCTCGATGGCGCCCTTGAAATGATAGGTCTGATAGGTGAAAGGCGAACTCCGAGTCCCCTTGGTGGAATCCGCATAGCCGCCCACCATGAAGGCGACGTTGTCGCCCAAGAACTTCAGCGGTGCGGTGTAGAACAGATCCGCACGCTGCTCGCCATAGGTTGCTCCGGTGAGTCGCCCGATGCCCTCGGCCTCATTGAAATTCATCGGCTTCGAGATGAAATTAATGGTCGCGCCCGCGCCGTTGGGAGAGAGAAGGCCCGAGGTACCGCCCTGGACCGCTTCGACGCGTTCGATGGTGATGTCGTTCTGAAAGTATTCGTCGGCGCCGCCGCCGCCATACAGAACCGGCATGCCATCTTCCTGCAGCATGATGAAACTCTGTCCGCCGCCGGGCAGGCCACGGACGGAATAGTTGTTCGAGACCGGACCCGCGGTGCTTTCGACGAAGATGCCCGGAATGAGCTGTAGAACGTCGGCGGTCGTGCGCGGAGCTTTTTGTTCGATCTCGGCCGTCGTCGCAAGGCTAACGTCGACCGATGAGTTGAGCAGGTTGCGCTTCGACGTCACACCTGTCACCACGATGGTATCCAAGGTCGCCTGTTCGTTGCCCGCCGCCGGCGCAGGCTCGGTTTCGGTCTGCGCCAGACCGGGTGCGGCGGCAGTCAGTGACAACGCCGCCAGGATGCTCAAGCGCAGTTTGTCGTTATTCGTTCCTCTCATGGGTTGCCCCCCCTTCGGAAGCTCTGTGCAACTTAATTTTTTGCCATGAGCTCTCCAGGCTCTGCAGCGGCAACCGTTCGATGGATGCCGCCGGCCAGCGTCACTTCCTTACAACACTTCCGTTTGTCGGGCCGACAATGAACTCTCTATTCCTACCGTGATCTCCGCCGCGGATCTTAAACAAAGAAAATCACGCGAGTTGGGAACAACGCTTCACCATCTATTCTGTGGATGCGCGTCTCTTCACTGTGGATACGCGTCTCTTCGCAGCAACGAACGTCACCGATCAGCGGAGGCGATGTCAGCAAAACCCTACACGAGGGAGCATTGCGTGCGAGACGAAAGCCGCTCTGCGGAATCAGCGCACGTTCACCGGAATCGTCGAGAATCCACGAAAGCGAGCGCGACGACCGCGAAGCGGTGTCCCGGATGGTTGATAGTCGGGAAACCGGCTGATGAATCTCGATATCGCCACCCTGCCTTCCAACCGCGCCAGGTTCACTCCGATACACAGATGCGCGCCGGACGCGAATGCAAGATGGCGGTTGGGCGTCCGCGCGATGTTGAGCCGGTCGGGCGCATCGAACTGTTCGGGGTCCCGGTTAGCTGCACCGATGCAGAGGTTCAACTGGCTGCCCGCGGGCAATTCAACCCCGCCCAATCGGGTGTCGACGGTGGTTCGCCGGCTACCAAGCTGATTCGAACTTTCGAATCGAAGAAACTCTTCGACCGCGCTCTTGATGAGTTCCGGATTCTTGAGCAGGGCGTGGCGCTGATCCGGCCATTCGATCAGCAATTGCAGCCCATTGCTGATGAGATTGGTGGTGGTTTCATGGCCGGCATTCAGTATGAAGATGCAGTTCTGCAGCAACTCCGCTTCGGTCAGCTTGGCACCGTCACGATCGGGACCGAGCAAGCGCGTCAGCACGTCCTTGGCGGCTTCTCCGGGATGGCGGCGGCGGTCAGCGACCAGCCTTTCGAGATACACGAGAAAATCCCGCACCGCCTGGTTACCGCTCTCCAGCATCGCCGGCGTCGGTGCCGGTTCGAGCGCTCCCAGAATGGCGAGCGACCAGCGGCGGAGCGATTCCCGTTCACCACGCGGAACACCCAGAAGATTGCCGATGATCTCGACGGGAATGACGGATGCGAACTCCGCGACCAAATCCGCTGCGCCTTTCGATTCGATTCGATCCAGCAATGAATCGACGACGGTAGTCAGTCCCTCCTCCATCTCGGCGATGGCTTTCGGGGTGAGTGCACCCGAGATGATCCGCCGAACTCTGGTATGGAGCGGCGGATCATTGAAGACGAGGCTGGTCGTGTGATGCTGGTACAACGGTGAATCGCCGAACTTCGGCTTGAATTCGATTCGCTTGTCGGAACTGAACGTGGCCGTATCCCGATAGACATGTTCCAGATCAGCGTAACGGGTCAGGAAAAAGGAGCCGTCGGGCAAGCGCCGCACCGGCGAGGCGGCACGCAATGCCGCGTAGGTAGGATACGGATCGTCGTAAAACGACGGCGGCAGATTTCGCAGATCGAAGTCGTCGATGTTCAATGGCCTGTTCCCATGCATAAAGACCTGGGGTCGCCGTCAACCGCGCGCCAGCAGCCCGAGCAATTCCTGGAAACTCTGATCTGCTGTTCTTCCGGACGTCGTCAAGTGAAGCTGCGCCTGCCGATAGAACGGTTCACGGGCCTTCAGGATATCCTTCAGTTCGCGCATCGCTTCCCGGCTGCGCGCCATCGGCCGAAGATCGCCCTGATCGATGACCCGTTGCATATGCTCCTCCGGCGAGGCGCGCACCCAGACGGCGAGGGAGCGCTCAAGCAGCAGCGCCAGTGTCTCGGGGTCGGCTGCCAATCCACCGCCGGTTTCGATGACGGCCGCCGGATTTCGCGACATGATCGCTTGAAGGCTCTCGAGCTCAAAGCGCCGGTATCCCGGTTGTCCATGAAGCTGCAGAATCTCACCGATCGTCGCGCCATATTCGCGCTCGACTTCGCGGTCGAGTTCGTAGAACGGCACTCCTCGCTCCTCGGCAAGCCGGCGTCCGAGCGTGGTCTTGCCGGCGCCCCGAAGCCCGATCAACGTGACGTAGGGTTTATTGGTGTCGGACACGGCTTCTAATCGCAAGTGTTGGGTGAGAAGCCGGCGCGCTTTGGAAAGATCGTCGTCGGACAGCCGCTTGAGCATCTGAATCAAGAGCATGCGGTCGATCGCTGGCGGAGGTTCATCGGACAAGAGATCGCCCGGCGGGAATCCCATGGCCGCAGCGATCCGCCGCAGCACCAAGATGGACGGGTTGCCCTGCCCCACTTCGAGTTGCGCGAGAAAGCGCAGGGAGACACCCGAATCCGCGGCGAGCGCATTTCGGGTCATGCCGCGCTGAGCGCGTGCATCGCGGATCTTGTCCGCCAACGTCCGCAGATAGGCGGCACCTTCGGAATCGGCGCGGCGGGGTTTGGCGCGGCTTCCTGCGGTGCGGCGCTTTTTTGTTGGCATCGGCATGTGTCCAATGGAAATTGCGGCGGTACTCTGTCCAGGCTGTGCAACTAACGGGCTGCTGCTGATCGCGATGCGGCGGATGTGCAGTTCAGCTGGGCGGATTGCATGCAGCGCGCAACTTGTATCGTTGAATCTTGCCCGTGACGGTCTTGGGCAGCTCGGCGACGAACTCGATCCAGCGAGGATATTTATAAGGCGCGAGCCGCGACTTGACGAATGTTTTCAGCTCACCGGCCAGGGTTTCGGAAGCTGGGAACCCCTTGGCGAGCACGACGTAGGCCATTGGCTTGACCAGCCGGTCGGAGTCCTCCTTGCCGACTACCGCGGCCTCGTGCACGGCCGGGTGCGCGATGAGCGCAGATTCGACTTCGATCGGCGAGACGTAGATGCCGCCCACCTTGAGCATGTCATCGGCCCGGCCGGCGTACACGTAGTCGCCGTTGTCGTCGACGCGAAATCGATCGCCAGTCCGGGTCCAATAGCCTTCGAAGGTGGCGCGGCTGCGCGCGTGCTGGTTCCAATAGAATTTCGCGCTGGTCGAACCGCGCACCAGCAAGTGGCCGGTTTCGCCGGCGGCGACCGGATTTCCGTCCTCGTCGACGATCTTCACCTCGAAACCGGGCACCGGCAACCCCAAGGTGCCGTAACGAATGCGATTAGGCCGGTTGGAAATGAAGATATGCAGCATCTCGGTGGAGCCGATTCCGTCCACGATGTCGACACCGGTGCGGTCGCGCCAGCGTCTCGCGATGTCCTCCGGCAACGCTTCACCGGCCGAATTGCACACCCGCAGCGACAATTCCTGCGCACTCGGCAGCTGCTCGCTCGCGAGCAGCGCGGCATACAACGTCGGCACGCCGGAAAACACCGTGGGGCGGTGCTTTCGCAGGCGCGCGGCGATGGACTTAGGTGTGGTGCGTTCCGCCATCAACACGGCCGTCCCGCCCACCGCCAACGGAAAGGTCAGCGAATTGCCGAGACCGTAGGCGAAAAACAATTTTGCGCCCGACAGCATCACGTCGCTTTCCTTCAACCCGAGCGTGGCTTGCGCATACAGTGCCGCGGTTTCGATGAGACTGGAATGCACGTGCACGGTGCCCTTGGGCGCACCGGTCGATCCGGACGAGTACAACCAGAAACACGGCTCATCGCGCAACGTGGGGGCAGGTTCGAATGAGTCCGTCGAGGCCGCGAGAACCTCATCGAACGAGCGCATGCCGGGGGGCGGCGGCGAGGTGCCGGACACCAAGACGTGCTTAAGAAACGGAGATTGGGCGAGAATCGGCTGGAACTGCGGCAAGAGCGGGGCTGAAATCACCAGCATCGGCGCGCGGCTGTCGTGGAGCATGTAGGCATAGTCGGCGGCGGACAGCATGGTATTGACCGGGATCGGCACGATTCCCGCCTTGATGGCGCCCAGAAAAGCGGTTGGAAAGTCGATGCCGTCTTGCAGGCATAGCATCACCCGCTGTTCCATGTGCATGCCAAAGCCATGCAAGGACCCGGCGAAGCGATTGACCCTCGCGGCGAGTTCCCCATAGGTGTACTCACCGCCGTCATCGATACAAGCGATCTTGGCTGCGCGGCCTGCTCGCAGATTGCGCTCCAACAGGTCATAGGCGGCATTGAAACGGTCTGGAATGCGCAGCGCGGGTGGACTCGACACGGTGTTTATCTCGCACAGATCCATCTATCTAATGAGCCCTTGGAATTTGGTAAACGCCAGTCTTGTTCTCGATGCGCACTATAATGCACCACGTCGTCATTGAATAGAAGACCGCGGGTCAATCCACTCTCTAAGTACATTTTAGTGCACCGCAACTTGACCTTCGGCCATTGCCGGAATTAGAGTGCACTATACTGCATATCAATATCCGAACGAAACCACCATCGGGGACCACATGGCCGAACCCGCAACGACAATCTCCGAACCGGGCGCCCTGCCGGTGAGCTTCGAAACGCACCCGTCCCGGTACCGCCACTGGCGCCTCACGGTCGCCGATTCGGTCGCGACGCTGACGCTGGATGTCAACGAAGAGGGCGGCATTCGTCCAGGCTACCGCCTGAAGCTCAACTCATATGATCTTGGGGTCGACATCGAGCTGTACGATGCGTTGCAGCGAATACGCTTCGAGTACCCGGAGGTTGGCGCGGTAATTCTCGCCAGCGGCAAGGATCGGATCTTTTGCTCCGGCGCGAACATCTTCATGCTCGGCCTTTCGAGCCACGCCTGGAAGGTGAATTTCTGTAAATTTACCAACGAGACCCGCAATGGAATGGAGGACTCGAGCGCCCACTCAGGCATCAAATTCATTGCCGCATGCAGCGGAACGACTGCCGGCGGCGGCTACGAACTCGCGCTTGCGTGCGATGAAATCGTGCTGGTCGATGATCGCTCGTCGGCGGTGAGTCTGCCCGAGGTGCCTTTGCTCGGCGTTTTGCCGGGTACCGGAGGTTTGACGCGCCTGACCGACAAGCGCCACGTGCGGCGCGATCTCGCCGATGTGTTCTGCACGACAGCCGAGGGCGTGCGCGGTCAGCGCGCACTCGATTGGGCGCTGGTCGACGCCATCGTCAAGCCGCAGAATTTCCATCAACACATCCTGCAGCGCGCCCAGACGCTTGCGGGCTCGAGCGGGCGCCCAAAAGCCGCCGCCGGAGTGGCGCTGCCGCCGCTCGACCGGGTCACCGAGCCGCTGGGCTTCCATTATCGCTTCGTCGACGTCCGTCTGGACGGCGCAGCGCAGCGAGTCGAGTTGACGATTTCTGCGCCCGAAGCCGCCCTGCCGGTATCCGTCGATGCGGCGCTCGCCGCCGGCGCGCACTGGTGGCCGCTGCAGATGGCGCGGGAGCTCGACGATGCCATCTTGAATCTGCGAACCAACCATCTCGAGTACGGTGTCTGGGTATTGAAGACGCGCGGCGCGGCGGCCGCCCTGCTCGCCACCGACGCATTCCTCCTCGAGCACCGCAACCATTGGTTTGTCCGCGAAGTCATCGGGCAGCTGCGCCGCACCTTCGCGCGACTCGACGTCTCGTCGCGCTCGTTGTTCGCTCTGGTCGAGGCCGGCAGCTGTTTCGTTGGGTCGCTGCTTGAACTGG
>Ga0307516_10000049_pt1 | contig 129849 bp, 105 predicted proteins | sample 19_EM_MG_FD_203310 | JGI IMG/M metagenome (GOLD analysis project Ga0307516, IMG submission 203310) | Populus trichocarpa ectomycorrhiza microbial communities from riparian zone in the Pacific Northwest, United States - 19_EM | ecosystem: Host-associated > Plants > Roots > Unclassified... | reverse complement strand
GTGCTGTGCAACGCGTGCGCCCAAAGGCCATGACGGTGGCCGTCATTCTTGCCGGGCTGCTGCCGATCATCCTGGGTCATGGCACCGGTTCGGAAATCATGCAACGCATTGCGGCACCCATGGTCGGCGGCATGATCACCGCGCCGCTGCTGTCGATGCTGGTGATTCCGGTGGTCTACCGCTTGATGCGAAACCCCCGATGATCTTGGCGTTGTGAGTGACGGTGCATCAAACGGAGTCCTGCCACAGTGCCGGGAGGAGCCCCGTTGACCGCTTGGGTTCTCATCATTAAAGTTCAGTCCGTCCGGTGATCGCTGAGCCTGCGATACACCATCCGTTGGGGCTGGAGGATTTTCCTCCGGCCCTTTTTTGTCTAAGAGACAGGTGGGCAATGGAAACAATGCAGGGGGTCGTCTACTCGCCACCCAGGGTCGAGTTGCCGTATTTGGCGGTGATCTTTCACACGGACGGGTCGGTTGCAATGACAAGACCGTTCGCCACCTTGCAGGATGCGCACCGATACGTGATGGATATCGCCAGCAGCCTTGTCACGGTTGAGCCGCCTGCTTGAAGTGCGGAGGCGCGCGGGAACACGATGTCAGATCCGGTCTTGCAGCCGCACTGTTCGGTGCAAGCACACCCTTTGCCAAGCAGGTGCTCAGTGATCAATCACCACTCCTGATGGCTGGCCTGCTGTACGGAGCGTCAACCCGAGCACGATGCAACGATCGGCATTCTCCTTGAACACGATCCAGCCAGTACTGCCGTAAAGACGGCTTCCAGGTTGAGCAACAGGGAGGCGGTGCCGGCAGCGGTTGTTGGAAACGCGGTTGCCCGAGTTACCGACCGAAGTGGCGACCGCCTTCAAAAACGTGTGGGCCGTTGCGTCAGAGCACGCGACGACGGTGGCGGACCAAGTGGTCGCCGGTACACGGCTGGCACTAGAGCAGGACAAAGCCACGTTGGCTACCGAGCGGTCGCGTTGGTCGGCCGATCTCGACAGCGCACGCGCCGACGCCGCCAGTGCCAGGAATACGCAGATTGCCGCAGAACAGCGCCTTACCGATCATCAGCGCTTGGTAGAGCAACTCCAGATCCAGTTGAGGGACGTGACTGCCCAACGAGACAAACTGCAGGAGCAATCCGACATTCTCGCCGAGGACATGATGCGGCTCAGCAGCAAGCTCGAAAAGCAGCAAAAAGAGCACGCGCCGAGCGAGCATCGACTGCGGTGCATGTCCGCAGCGTCGAGGATCGCGCTCATGCCGAGATTGACCGGGCGCGCGAAGAACTCAAGGCGCTGCGCAATACTCTCACTCAGCTCGAGCGCACCAGCCAGGTGGCACGCGATGCTGCCGCGCAGGAACATCGAGAGCACGTCGCGCAGCTACGGGCGGCAGAACGCGAGGCGTCCGCTCAGCGCGCCCGAGCCGAAGCGCTCGAAACCCAACTGAAGCGTCTTGGGAATTCGTCGCCCTCGAGCGCTCCTCCAGCGCGGCGTGGCAGCTCACGAAAAAAGACGCCGAGCAGCGATCCATTGGCAGAATTACGGGAAGATTTCGAGGCACTGGTGGCGAAGATGCAAACACCAGAATCGCACGCAGCTGTCCGCGCCTTATTTGCTGCAACTGGCAAAGAGCTTGGCGCTGTTGCGCAAGCCCACGCGCACGATCTGAAGGCAACCGACGACGTCAATCGCAAGCCTCGGTCAGCCAGAAGACTTCCTCGTCGATAAATTTCCGATGAACTTATCGAACAAACCAGGCGTAAAAGCTGGGCCCCACGTTCAATCGATCGAAGGTATGATTGAACAGATGGTAGAGCAGCTGCTGACACTCCACTTGTTTGGTGGAGTCACGTTGTTGTTGGCGTCTCGGGTACAGCGCTCGATGATCTCGTGATGGGGGCACGGCCAAAGCCGATCGCAGGCATCGGTATCGCCAATAGTGGCGCATAGAATGTTGAAACGACGTCGCCGTCACTGGATGGCGCCTGAGGATTTCAAGTCACTGCTAGCTTGGCCCGGAGGGACTGCCGATGTGCAAGAATTGCTGCGCTCGTTGCACAGGAGCTGTTAGTGCTCAACATTTCTGTCGGTATCCACCTCTGTGCGGATACCAAACGGGAACAGCCATAGGCAATTCAGGAAACTAGCCGCTGAATCGTCGTAGTTCTGCCACGCATTCAGTGAGATCAACACATCAGATCCCGTCGAAGGAATGAGAGGATGCGTAAGTCCATTCAATCCGCGATAGTTGGTGCAGCGCAGGGGCTACAGGACGCAGGTCTGCTTGGCGAAGCGACGTTGCAGGAGTTCAAAGTCCTCTCTTTTCCGAAGGTGAAGCCTCTATCTCCACGTCAAATCCGGCAGATCCGGCGCACTCACAATGTTAGTCAGGTGGTGTTCGCCCGGTTGCTCAATGCGAACGTGTCAACTCTTCAGAGGTGGGAGGCTGGCACGAAGTCGCCATCGGGGCCGTCATTGAAGCTACTTCACATCGTGAGATCCGGAGGATTGCAAGTTCTTCTAGAGTGAAGTCTCACGCACATAATGAACAATGCGTCTCTGAAGAGCTTCATATGAGCCAGAAGAACACGCTCGGCATGCGATCGCCGCCGCTGTGGAGTTCTTGAATTACTTTTTCTTCGACGCGTGCAAGATTGAACAGGAGAAGGTTGTCCAGATGCTTTCCACGTCAAGCGGTGACGTCATATTCCATACCGAGTGGGAATCTCAAGTACTTACCAGTGCTGCACTCGATTCGGACTAAAACTACGCTTTCTTGGGCTCTAAAGTGTCAGCGTGAAGAAGCCCGTTACTGGCCGAATGCCGACCGATGCGATCGTGAGAGCAGCGTTGCAACGTGCATGCTTTGCCTGGTCCGTCTACTGACAGGCCTCACAACTAGACATATCCGAAATAATTAGCCAGAGTGTGGGGGCTCGCCGAGAGAACACTCCTTCGGCCTGGTAGCGCTTGGCCGGCCTGAAGACAATCACGCGAAAGAGACAAAGACATCGGACATGTTCAAAACTATGCGCCTCAAGGAACTAGCCGAAGAGCAAGAACGTGACTGTTCAAAGCATGTCGTGAAGCTGCAAGTTCGGTTCGTAAAGAAGGCGCAGCTTTTTCCAAACTACATCGCCGGGCTACTCCGAGCATTGGCGATCAGCACTGACGGCTATTGCGCAGACCGCGATGCGACCGATGCCGATTTTGAAACAATCGGTATGGATTTTTCGTTCACATCAGAAGAAAAGCGCTCCAAGTTTCGGCAGCGCGTAGAGTGGTACCTTTCTCCAGCAGCCGTAAAATGTCTTGAGATGATTGATCTATAGGCAGCAGGGTCGTCTAATGTGCGTGACGGTAGGTTTCTGTCGGCCGGCATACTTCGACGTAGCTTACGACTCTTCCAAGGCCAGCTCGTCGTGGGGTCCTACGGCGACTTCCTGCCAGTCTAGACGCTCCAATAGAAGCCTGTAGGCGTCTTCGCCGATGCTGCCTTTTGTGCGTGCGTCTGCTAGCGCAGCGCGATGGGCCGCGATGCATCATCTACGACGCAAGGCATTGAACTCCGCTCCCGCTTCAGGTGACACATGGTCTTCCACGGTGGACGCCTCTTCGCGGGGTGCCTCTCGAATCGCTTCTGCCGCTTCCCATGCTCGGCGCCAATGCTCTCCAGCGCCACACGGATAAGGTCAGTGCGCGCTCTCGAAAGTTCATGATGCAACGAATCGTCCTTCTCGATTGAGAGCACACGGATCAACGGTACGAGCGTGGAGCCCTGGAGAACGAGCGTGCCGAAGCGGATCAATTCCGCGTACGCTTTCGTCGCAAGCGCCGCCGCCGACGGGCCGCAGGCAGTGCAGTGACAAATGGATTGCGGATTTGCGTAAGCGGCGATCGTGGGCGTCGTTCCAGCACCGGACGTCACCTGCATCACAGCCCAGAACCGGACGCTGTTTCGAGCTAGATCGATGTCGACATGGATGTAGTGCAGGATGCGCATCAATGAGGATGCGATGAACTCGATCGGTGCGGCAGCTCGCGTCAGAGCAGAGGTCTCTCGCGTCTAGATCGTGTTACAAGACTACGCTGCGTTTAATCGCAACGATGGATAGAAGATTACCGCGCGGGACGTGCGTGGTGATCTTGCCAACGTAAGACTGCCGGCGCGCGCGTGGACCCGACTGAACTCGCTGCGTTGAGTGATTTTCAAGTCCACTCTGGAGGTGCGGCAAAGTACTCTTCGATACTTCGATATCGCCAGTAGCGCGCCGTTGGAAAAAGTGCGCGCCACCTGGCGGCTGTTTCTGGAGATGGGTCGATGACGCAAAGATCGATCGCTCTCTGGCCGATACTCAACTCAAATAGCTGAGCGGTTCGAATGTCTGTTGTGGGTAGTGAGTATCCCCAGGAGATCAAGCGAGTTGCTCGCTTCAACGCACGCGTCGCTGCGCGCCACACAGAAAGCCATGGCCGAGTTTCGATACGTTTTTCCCAAAATGGCAGGAAGACTGCAAACTTCGTTCCTTTGCCACCGAGTGCTGCTCGATAGTTCGGGGAGTCGTCAAGCTGAGACCAGCTCTTTGTGCGTACTTCGAATTTGGTTTTCTCGAGTATCCAATTGCTGCTCCCGTGCAACTTCAACAACGGTGGACCGATGTAGCCTGACGAGGGGAAACCGTAGATCCCTGGATCGAACGAGTCTTCGTCGTGATCGATTTTCGTTCGAAGGGCGCGTTCTGCAACTAGGTCATAGTTGAACGTCAGAATTGAATCGTTGCGGGACAAGGAGTCGAATAGTTTTTCGTGATGCGCGCATGTCCTGGTGGAATGGGCCGCCCGAAGTGCCGCATCCATGCAGGTGACAAAGTTGAGAACAACCTCTTCAACCGTGTAGGGAAGTGAGACATCGAGCGTGGTCGCCATGAGCGCCCGCAGATGAAGCGTGTAGAAGCTCTTTTCGAGTGAGCTGCGCCCAAAGGGTAGCCGGCCGACTTCGCTCAGTACCCAGTCGCGCGCCTTTGCCTGGTTGTCCGCCAAGTTGCGCAGGCGCGGCAGTAAATCGAAGAAATCAGCATCGAGTGGCGAGAGATTGCCTCCTTGATGTGCATAGCTAACGGCTCGGCTAGCTCCAGCGCCAAGTACGACGGTCGTGCTGCCTACTGCGGAGGGCAAGGGCGAAACCTCAGTCGCGACTACCATTCGGTTCGCTCCGCTTGTATGTCGAAACGTCGGCCATCGCTCTCATAGGATTGCGCAATCTCTTCCAAAGCGGAGGATGTTCTGGGCCACTCCAGTTGCGTCTCGGCAGCCCACCGACGATAGCGTGCTGCCAGATCACGTTCTTGCATACCCCCGTCCAGCATCCCGCGACTCGTCACGCCGCGACGGTTCTTCACGCCAAGGACAAACCCGATCTGCAAGTGCTTGCTCCGCACCAACTCGATGACCTCGCGGACGGGTACCGGTGGCCACACCTCTTCGTCTCGAACCGGTGCCGCAGCCATGATGTTTCCGATGCACTGGTCTCCTATCTCAGCGCGTCCGGTCCCGGCACAAAGCACGCGAGCTCGCTTGACCCACGATTCGAGTGCAGCGCTGTCGATTTCGCCGTGCTCGTTACTTCCAGGAACTCGACGCCAATCGTGAAGCACTCGCCAAGCTTGGGATGCCATGCTCTTCGCTCGCTCGACATCCGCAGATTCGGGCTCGACGATCCCACTTTCGGGAGAAGCGCGATAGACAAGCTTGAGGAGTTCGAAAAAAAATTCGGGGTCGGAGGACAACGCGGCATACAGTTGGCCGGTTCGGCGTTGCGCATTCCTCAGTACCGGAAAATACATCCACTCGAGTTCTACCAGTCGCTTGTGTGGAAGGGATCCGTTCGCCTCGAGAGCGTCCAGGATTTCGCCGACATAGTGCGCGAACATCACGGCTTCATTACCCGGGTCGATCGGGGACTCATCCTTTGCCGTGGCGACCAATGCTTGATCGAGAAGATCAGCACCGATACCGATTTTCAGATGCTGTCCAGCAAAGAAAATGACCGTGCGGCCATGCCCTAGCTTCAGCAACTTGCGAATCGCGAATTCCACGTTGTCAGCCGCCGTGTCTCTCGACAGAGCAAAAAGCGGCGCGCGTTTCCAATACTCCTGTTCGCATTCGTTTCCAAACGACGCAGCGAGGTCCCAGGTCTGCCTCTCGACGGGCATCGCACGAAGCACGCGTGCAACGACCGCAGCGGGCCAGTCCCGCGCGTTTCGCAGGATCTCCGCACTCCACGTTGCTCCGAGCAGCTCATGGCCGCGGACAAGCATGCCATGGGCGAGCACCTGGACACTCCCGTGCTCTGACTGCACTGCCGTTTTGGCGATCTCTGCCAGTGCCTCCGGTGTCCAACCGGTTTCAATTGCCGCCGCTCCGACGAAGCCAGGCTGAGCGACGCCTTCCGCAAACGAATACAGCGCGTTCGGATCCTTCAACTCGAGAAATGCTCTTGCGGCTTTTTGTCGCAATTCCGCTAGCGCCTTTTCTCGGACATCCCATGACGCGTCAGCGAGGTTCGGCAACGTGGGATGGTTGGAAAAGAGCCATGCGTACTGCGTTGCCAAGTCTGTTGACTGAATGCGGCCATAAATTCTCTCTAGTACATCCAACTCGGCAGCATTCATTGCCCAATCCGCATGGGCAAATTGCCGGTGGTGGCCGAGTACCTTTCGCAGAGTGTCTCTCAGGGGCTCGAACAAGGACTCATCGATGGAACCGATGATCTCTTCGAGCTTCTGGCTGATTGCTTGGCGAAGGTCCATTGGGAAATTCGACAGCTTTCCGATCAGTTGCGACCAGCGCACAGGATCATGCCTCGCGTCACTGAGAAGCCGCGCAGCGATCTCACGTACACCTTGGGTGATGGCGGGGTAGGTGACCGATTCGGCATCATCGATTCCGAAGTCGCGCCACAGCGGTCGAGCGTTGGGCATGGATGTTTCGTGCTCGTTCGGTACAAGCCGGAGCATCAGTTTCCATGCGCCATCGGGAAACCGGCGACGTAACATGTCCAGGACTTTGAGTCGATCCGCCAGTGGCAACGTTGTCTGCGGCGACCACAGTAGGAATACATCTCGGAGTGAATTGGCCGGCCTGTTGGTGAATTTGCCGCCCGGGTCAATGGCATCGAGCGCGCATAAGATCTGCGCGACGCGCGCGAAATGAGCAGGCGACCACGCCAGTTGCTCTAGAGCCCACAGCAGGCCGGACACATGCTCGCGTCCAAAAACCGCATCTTTGTCTTCGCCAAAGAGTACCAACAACGGCGAGGGCGTGACATCCAATGTGGTCTCCAGCGCGCCTAGAAACGCGTCAGGTGCCGCCTCGGCGAGTCGGACGAATTCATTGCGCAACGACCACCAACGCGCCTCATCCGCGTTGTCCAACAGCGAATCGACCAGCATGGTCACGCGCGTCGATGGCGAAGAAACTGCTTTGCTGCGGGTGCCATAGAGTGCGAATAGGATCAGCGTCTTCGCCAGGCCTTGACGCAGTAGGGGAGAGTGAGGCTCCTTGATGCCGCGGACGGGCGCCATCCATCGTTGTTCGCCGGTAAGCGAAAACAGCGGATCGCGCTCGCTCAGCACCGTTCGTGCATGGTCAAAAAAGCGATCGGCGAGCTCCTCGCTCAAATACGAAGCGAGCAGGAACCAGAAGTCGCGAGGCGAAGTCACCTTCCACGCATCGCCTGCCTTGCGAACGGGCGCATCGAGTGTGGCAGCCAGTCGCGTCAGCAGTTCGGCAACTTTGTCGTAGGGTTCTCCCGCCAGTGTTTCGAGAAATTCACGATCCCCCGCGTGCGAGTCGCTCCAGGAACCCGCGAGCATAGCCCCTGCCAGAATGTTCGAAGGAGATTTCGCCCATGTTGGAATACGTCCCGGCGCGCTGGGAATCAGGCGTCGCAATACAGCCAGACTTCGGCCCGCGTCTTCAGCCAGGCGACCGGCCTCGGAGTCGCCGAACCCCATGCTCACGAGTTCCTGCCGGATCTCCTCGCGATGGGGGCGAGAGAGGATCACGTCGCCAACATCTGTTCCCGCCTCGGCCCCGAGGGCGACGAAGACATGGTGTCCGCGCTTCGCGAGGTCCTGACAAGGGCCGGGATCGTGCTCGGGCGTCGCGATCGTCAGTGCGGTGAGTGACTGCTTGAGCGTGCGGTGAGTGTCGCTGGTGCCGGAAACCAGACAACGTGCCAGTCGTGATTCACGGTAGGGTGGCGGGAGCTGCGACACCGTTGCGTGCAAGAACGCCATCGCCTCTTCGCTGGTCTCGGCCTGCACGGTCAGAACGGCTGCCGGCTCACGCAACCAACGTAGCAGGCGCGCGGATTCCTCATCACGATTCACCAGGATCAAATCGGAGGTCAGAGGAGGTGCTGTTGCGAGTGCCCATTCGTTCCAGACCTCTTCCAACTGCCTCAAGCCCGCCGGACGCTTCCCGACGACGACCGCCAACCAGTGTCCGACGACCGGGTGGCGTTCGATCCAATGCACCAGGTCGTCTGCATCGAGGGCCTGCACAGAGCGCCACTTCTTTTCGGCGGCGCGCGCTGCAATCCATTTGGACTTTCCTACCCAGCGACGTGGCGTCACATGAACGTACGCAGCATCTTCTCGGATCACCCTGAGCGGATCAGCCGTACGCTTCGTGTAGTCCTCGTCAGCTTTACCAGTGATTCCTTGCTTCTGCGCCCCGAATTCCCATCGAGCCGTTCCGCTTGGAACGAAAGGTGAGGATTCGCTGACCTCGCTGGCGCCGTCCCAACCACCCAGCTGTACGCTGTCGCCTGACGGAAAACGCAGCGCTGCACGGGTGCCATGTTCGGCAAGGATGAGCCGAGCAACCAGTTCGGGCACCCACCGGTGCCGCAGTTTGACACTGGACAGCCGTTGCGGTGGATCGACTCGATCTGGCGGTCAAGGAGGCGCTGGCCGAACACGCCAGGCCTGGTCACTCGCCCAACCCTAGTTCCGCTAGAAGGCTTTCCAAACCGAATCGTCATTGGCCGTGCATTCCTCCAGCGAGCCGCGGCGGCAAATGTCCATTGTATAGACGGGATGGACCTCCCACAGCGAGATGCGTTCGGGTGTCGGACACTTGTAAGGCGCCGTACGCGGCGTGACGCTATGCCGACTATCAAGAAATAGCTGGCCGGTCACGCGGACGATGCTTTGATCCAGCAGGTTCGCCGCCTCGTCGTGCGTCCAATGCTCGGGGCGACGATGCGGGATGATTTCCACGACGACACCGTCGCACTCGACACCATCCGGCGAGACGTTGATATGGATATCCGTTTTTCCCTCGGCCGTGCTGTGGCAGTTGACGCCTTCATTGGATTTGCTGGCTTTCACGGTCGCTAAGCCAACCACTCGAACGACCTTTCCCTCGCCGGCCTGTCGCCCTCTTGCAAGCGGCAAATCACTCAACACCGAGCGATCAGAAACCGAACGTCCCGAATTGCCCGTGGCGACATCGATGTGGGCGAGATCGGTCTGCAACTTCTTGAAGTCCGGAAAGGTGAGATCCATCGGTGCCGATGCGTCAGCGCACAGGTTGTTCTTGGCCGTGTATTCAGCGGCCCGTGCCTCTTTGTCGCTGTCCTCCGGCTCACCCTCGTTGCCGCATTCCTCGTCAAAGGCTTCGGTATCGCCGGGATTGGCCAGCGGCAACTGGCAATTGGCCGCAAAAAGTGGCGTTCCATGAAAGGTCAAATGTGCACCTTCAGCCTCAGCACCCGGTGCTGGAGTGGTTGCCACGGGCGGAGCAGGAGCAGTGGGCGGTGGTGGAGTCTGCTTGGTCTGATTGGTACAACAGCCAGCCAGCGTGAGCAAAGCCCAGCACGTGGCAGTACGAGTGGTACGCGGCATCGTGAGATCCTCCCCAAGACCTACGTCACATTACGCCTGGAGGATGATTTGACAACCGTCAAGGTTGTCAGGTGGGCCGACGTGGCGCGTGCGAGAATGCGGCGGCGTTTCGAGGCAGCGCTAACGCCCCAGCTTCTTGCGGAGCGCACCCATATCAAGGGTGGGCGGACGAATTTCGGCAAATGTCGAAGGGGCGACATCCCACTCACCTGTCTTCACGACCAATGGGATTTCCTCTTCATTCATTTGCGCTTCGACCAGCGTGCTTGTTTTTGGCGTCAAGACTGCACTCGGCAAGACGACACGCAGACGCTCCAAGGCGGCCGAGCGATCGCCCGCCAGCCCTCGAAACGTCAGCACCATGTGTGTCACATCATTACTCCATAGGATCCATAGTCGGCGCTCCAGCCGGGTTGTCGAATGCGTCCGGGATCCGTCACCAGGCGGAAGATCGCGTCTGCTCGCTGCGCGGTCCTCGCCATCGTAAGCACAGCCGCGGTTTGAGACAACAGGCGCGCTGCCATGCCCGCGGCAAACGGCGTGGCCATGGATGTGCCTGACATGGCGGCGTAAAAATTGTTGGGGTAGGTGGATATCACAGAGACGCCAGGCCCGATGAATGCCGTCGGTGTACCAAAGTTAGAGAATTTCGCGACAAATTCGTTCCCCGCCTTCGGTATACCGTCGTTGAGCACATCGACTCCATTCTGCGGGCAGCACGCATCCCGTCCAAGGGCACAGACGGCAATCGTGTGGCTGTAGCGCGCGGGGTAACGAAGTGATCCGGTCCCGTCGTTGCCGGTCGCGGCAAATACCGCCACCCCGGCATTGCGCGCTTTGTCGAGCGAGGGAGGAAGTTCCGGCATCGCATTCAGGCTTCCCAGACTCAAGTTGATGATGTCGCAGCCGTCAGCAACGGCCTGATCGATGGCCGCTGCGATGTCGGGGGCTTCCGAACGCGCGGTATTGCCTTGTCGCGGAAACACTCGGTACGCCCGGAGTCGACACCGCGGTGCAAGCCCATATGAGCCCGTCGTGGCGTTCCGAGTCGCTGCAATAATTCCAGCGACGTGGGTCCCATGTCCAAGACCGTTGTCCGTGTAGTCGGCAGGACTGTCACCGGTGACGGTGCACTGGCCACCCGCGACGGGCACGTCAGCGTGGGGCCCCACGCCGCTGTCGATCACCGCGACTGTCACACCTGCGCCTGCATTTGCATCGTACGGCGCATACTTGGACATCAGCTGAAAGGGGTCTGGACCCAGCGGGGTCATTGCGAAGCTCATCGACTGCGGAATCGCAGCTCGAGCGAAGCCGCCGCCGTACATCGACCAGTACGTATGCTTTGTTTCGACCACGACGAGTTCCGCGCGATCAAAACTTGCCGGTATCCCGAGCGTCGCGTTGCCGTTGGCGTCGGTCGTCGTCGTCTGGTAGTCCCCTGCGAATGACAGGAGCACGCTGACGTCTACACCAGGCAACGGCTGTTGCTGTGCATCGACGACTTTGACCGTGAATCGAGTATCGGAGGGCGTCGGGGCGATGAGCCTGCCTCCCGCGAGCAAATCGCTCCCCAGGGAATGGACCCACTGAGGATAAGCGTAGGCAACAGCAGAGACTTTCAGACCTGGACTGGCTCTACGAAGCAGACTCAGTGCACTCGCATTCGCGGTGATCGCGACGCCTCTTTCGAAGCTGCGAACCAATTCAGTGACAGGTGGTGCGTCGCTCGGGTTGGCGCCGAGTGCAAGCTGCCCGAGGTCATTCTGCCGTACGGCCGCCAACGTCTGGACTTCGCTGCTATCAGCGGACGCGGATTCGTCGGCTCTTACAAACAGGGTGTCGGAAACGGCGCTCTCGGCTTGATTTCTCAATTGCCGAAACCGGTCTCGCAACTGCGTCAACTGCTGCCACGTACCGCTTCGGACGGGGAGGGCGGCCCGCTGATCCCGAGTCTCCGATTGCCTCGGCCATGGCACAGCCGCGGGACGAATGGATCGTCCTTCTCGGATCTTCGTCTGCGGGCGACGCCTCGAGCGCGTTTCGCGCACGGTGCTCGCACTCGGAAACGCGGGAGGTGTGTCTGCGAGAAACCGACGCGCAGCGGCTTTCTTCGCCCTCTTGCGTGGGGACGCAGCCTTCTTGGCCGACGCGCGTCGCGCGATGAAAGGCCCGACGCTCTTCTTTTTGCCGGCTTTCTTCAGAGCCTTGCTTGCCGTCTTGTTAGCGCGTGCTTTGGAGATCGTCTTCTTCGGGGCTGCCGCCTTGCGCAACGCCTTGCGAACTTTCACCTTGACGGGCATGGGATGTCCTCATGGATTTATTTGCACAAGGCATGAGCGGGATTTCCGCATGCCACAAATCGCGCAACGTTCGGGTTGGTGGGATACGTGGTATGTGCGGCTGCGGGATTTTCAACAAGACCGAGGTACGTCTTGTCATTGGACACCAACACGTCTGCAAGCTTCACGTTGGAAATTCCCGCATATCTCGAGGCGAGGAGGCGGTACGACAAAAGATCGTTTGGGTCACTGAACGCGACGAGCTTGAGTTCCTCCAACTCGGGAGCACGCAGCTTGAGGTAGGTCTGGAGAGGATCCGCGTTGGACCTGACGAGCCCAGCATTTGCCGGACTGAACAGCGTATTCGCGAGGTCTTGGTCCGCGAGCGCGAGGAGGGGAAGTTGGTTAGCCTCCATGTAGACGAGGCCAAGGCGCGTGGCCAGGCGCTTGCCCACTGACCCCGTGACACCGACGTTCGGCCCAGCGAGCATTTCCGAGAGCGCATCAAAGGTAATCTTGCTGCCGAGGCTCGCACTGACCACCACTAGCGGGCTTTCTGGATCTGGCTGCTTCGCATCAATGGCGGACAGCGCATCAACCATGGCGCGCCGAATGGTGGGTCGACTGGCGCCTTGGTAGATCAGCGCGTCAGAGAAGCAGTCGTCCAAGAGGCCCTCTTTGAACACGCCGTTGACGGTGGCGCGTTTCGGTTTGCAGGTGTCGGACGGCACGATCGCGCAATCGTTGGGCGTTCCTGTCTTATCGAACGCCAGCTGTTGCTTGAGAGGAGCCGTAAGCGGCGACCAAATGATTGCCGAGAAGTGCACGTCGAATCCCTTCACCCGGTTCGTGCGCTCGACAATTTGAATCCGAGGCAGGGGACTTGGCGCTACCTGAGCCTCCACCGGCCGCTCGACTTTGATGTTCGAATCGAGCGCTTGCACAATGGCATCCATGGCATCGTAGGCATCGGCCGGTGTGTGTGTGCACATGCCGTGCACGAGAACGACCTCTACCGCGTGCTCCTTGCTCAAATACCCCGCGATTCCGGGAAAGGCGTCAGAGCCCTGCGCGATCACCGCAGGTCGAAACGGCATGGTGCAAGAGGAGATAACCACCAACAGCACCACCATGAACAGTCGACGAACCATGCGATTGCTCCTCTATCCGTTGTTTCGCGCAGGCGCAGTGGCGGCGCCGGTTAAGGAAGTACTTAATCCAGCGAGACCCTGGAAACTGGCATTGCCGATTTGATGCAACCCCAATCCCCAAAGGAAGGCAGCGGCGAAGTCGGAGAGCTGACCCCATGTTTCATTGGGAGTCCAAACCAGCAGGAATCCAAATGCCAGCGCCGCAACGATGGCGGCCGCATCGATGAAGCGATCGACACGCGTAATCCGGCGGCCCAGAACCGTGGTGTCTTCGATCACGTCAGTCGCCGGGTAACGCAGTGTCAAGCTACCACGTTGGATCTGGCGCACGGTCTCGGCTTCTTGAGTTAGGGCTGCTTGTCCTTTGACGAAGGGACTCGCAGCGGCCGGTCCTGCTCCGGCGACTACACGTGGCGCGTTCTCGGTCAACCTGTCGTGAGCTCTCGCGAACAAGGCGGCGAATACGACGAACTGATTCGACTGCAATTCCACCGATGCCTGGCGCGTGGCGTTCTTTGCTTCGCCGAGTGAGGTTTGGGCATCCTTGTCATTGCGGGTGTTTGCCGCAGCAACGTCGATCTGTTGGTCCAGTTGTTGTAGCGACGTCGAAAGGACCTTCTGCTTGAGATCTCGGATCTTGTCGATGGCGTCTGAGAGGGAGGTGCGGTTGTTGGCCACAAGCGGCGCATCGCCACGGAGCACGCCACCGATCGAGTCGAGTGTGGATTGAAAAACCTTGACTTGATCCGCCGGCAATCCCTCCAGTGAATTGCTGGCGTTGACCCAGTTGGGAAATGATTGAAGTTTCTCTTTCTCGTTGAGTAGCGCCGTTCGACTGCTGGTTGCCCAGTCCGACGCCAGTAGGTCGCTGCCAACCGCTTCTTCATACACTTTTGCAATACGTTCAGCGATCGCGCCGAGAACTTCCAGTTGCGTCGCCGTGAGGGGAAAGTTGGCCCGCATCGTCTGGATCTGCCATTGCAACTTCGCAACGGCCTCGCGCACGACTAGCCGAGGTCGTTGGGAATTGGCCAGGCTCTTGAGCTGCCACGAGATCAGCGCGCCTGCCAAGATGAACACGAGCGCCCAAAACCAGGATACGCGGCTCACGATGGTGAATTTCGCGTCGCGCGCTGCGCGACCCGGAGAGAACAGCCGCACCTGCCCCTCGTAGATGCCGGCGGTCAATCCTGCGACGTTGACACGAATCGTCTTCAAGTCATTGGCATCAACAGTGATTGGTTGCGAAGCCGCTGCATCCCCCACAAAGAACGTCATTTTCGGTTCCAGCGTCGCCGATGTTTCGCCTTTCGCCGTTAACAAGGAGAGGGACAGTGGTTTGGCGCTAACTACCACGAGTTCGCTAGCGGGCGCTTGGACGGTAATCCATGCGTCCTGCGCTTCCCCATGGAGGCTCGTCACCGAGAAGCGCTTTCCGTCCATGACGGAGTAGTCGGGAAGCGTTCGAGTGATCTTGAATGGAATGCGTTGTACGACCTCTCCACTGACAATGCGCAGTCGAGTCATGTACGGCGCACGGCCTTCGAGTGCTCCGCAAATCACCAGGTCGATCGTCGTTCGTTTTGATCCATCGACCGACAGCGTGGGAGTGATTTTCCCGTCCTCCCCTTCAAACCCTAGCGAGCCCTCCTGGCCGTCGGCCGACAGAAAGGGATCCATACTGATGGTGAGAGCTCGTGACTTGCCCGGTTCCAACACCTTGAGTTCAATCGCTTGCCTCAAGGTCGGTCCGTTGGCTTCGAACGCCTGAGCGCCGGCGTCTGCACCCTGTAAGGCCACGAACGCATCTTGACCATCGGTTGCAGCAGGAGCTCCAGCCGATGCGCTGCGACACGCGAAAACAAGGAGAATCCAAAAGGCACGTTCGAGGCGAACCATAGCGCGGAATCCAAAAGAGAGGCCCAAGGGTGGACAGCGCTACGACTCGCGGAAGGACGACGGCACGAGTCTGCAAGCGCAAGCGTGGCGAGCGGCATTGAATGTGATGCGCAATCACTCGCACAGTGAGCTGACGGAACCCCCACTCGGCGCGGCCTGCGCGCCCTCCGACAGCTCAGATAGTGCGAGCCTCGCGGAGGCTTGTAACCTGTCTACATTGTCAGCCGGGCGGTGCGCGCCTTGGAACAAATGTGGCATGCGAGGATCGACTGCGCGCTACGACTTCGTCGTCAATAGCCGTGCGGCAGGATTGTTGGTGGCACTACCGCTTTGAAAATACCCGATCACCGTTGGCACCGACGTATGCCCGGTCATCGCCATCACATCGGGTAGGGGCACGCCCTGGCGGCCCGCTTCGGTGACGAATCCGGACCGCAAGCTGTGCCCACCGAAATCTCCCTTGACGCCGGCGCGTTGCGCGCGCCGCTGTACGATCGCGGCGATCGCAGCGGGGGAGAGCGCTGGTCCGAGGCGGTTGCGCCATAACCGCCGAAAGATCGGACCTTCGCTGATGCTAGCGGCGCCGAGCCAGACCCGGAGCGCTTCGGCCGCGATGTCGACGATCGGTTTGTCCGCCGCCGTGCCGGGCGTTGCTCCGGCTTGTTGCGTCTTACTGTGTTCGAGGCGATACAGGTAGGCATCGGCTCCGGCACGTGTCAGTGATGCCATGTCCGCCGAAGCGATTTCGCTGCGCCGACGGCCGCCGCTGGCAAACCCAAACAGCAAGATGGCGCGATCGCGAATTCCCTCGAGCGAGTCGTCGCACGTTGCCAGCATCGCTTCTAGCTCGATGCGCGTGATGGCGGTCTTTTTGCGCGGGCGCTCACCGCGCTTCACGGCAGCGCGACGCCCGCGACTCAAGAGATGACGGACGGCCGGTTGCTCGCACGGGTTGGAAACCTTGCGCAGCGCGTGCACGCGCGACAACACCGCGATTCGATGGACCACCGTCGAGAGCTTCAGCGGACCTGGCCGTGCCTTCACCCCCGAGGCGACTAGCAGCCGGTCCACCGCCGGCGGTAAATCGTGCGTGAGCCCCGAACGGGCACGGCGCGCCACGTGATCCACGACGAACTGAATGACGGTCGCTTCGGGAATAGGAAGTGCGAACGGTTGCGCGTAGCGTGCTTGGAACCAAGCGGCCCAATAGCGCAGCGCCGTCGCATAACTACGCGTGGTGTTCGCCGAGGCCGCTTCGGCGAGGATGTCGCGCACGGAATCGAGCGCCTCGGCCGCCAGCCGCTCGGGCAGCAGGGTGCGCTCAGTAGGTGTGGAAACGGTGGAAATTGAGCGGTTCATTCGCTATGTATAATGTAAGAAATACTACGCTTATGCACTCGTACCATCGATAAGCTTCACTTATCACCGGTAGATGAGCAGAAGAGTAGGGGATCTCAGTCGGAGGCGCAAATGGCACGCGGCATCACCCAGGCACAGGTCAACGACGCGGCCGACGCGCTCCTGCAGCGTGGACAACGGCCCACGCTCGACAAGCTGCGGGCGGAATTGGGCACAGGTTCGCCCAACACGATCACGCGCATGGTCGATGTTTGGTGGGCAGGATTGGCCGAGCGCTTGGCCGCGCAGGCGCGTGCCGACCTGCCCGGATTGCCGGAAGCCGTACAGCGGGCTATGCAGATTGTCTGGTCCGAGGCCACAGTGGCTGCTCGCTCCGCCGCCGATACCCGTGTGCTTGGGCGCGAGCAGCAGGTCGTCGCAAAGGAACGAGCGGCCGAGGCTCAGTTGGCCGAAATGACAACAGCCCTCGCGTCTGCCCAGAACGGCTTAGTCGCCGCCGAGCACACCCTCGCAGAGGAGCGCCGGCGCAGCGCGGAGCTGCAGGCCGCACTGTCCGACGCGTTTCGATCACTGAAAGATACTCAGGCTACTCTCGACGGCGTTCGGCACACCGGTGACGAAGAACGCGCGCGGCTCCGCGCCGATCTGGAGCGCGCCGTCGCAGCCGAAGCCCGTTGGTTGCGTGAACTGGATCGAGCCCGCGAGGAGGCAAAAGCCGCTGTGCGCGAAGCCAAGGTCGTTCATGCGGCTCTCATCCGCGAAAAGGCCCAGCGCCAGCGGCTCACACGTGACCTTGTTATCGAGAAGCGCAACTCTCAGGCGCGCGTCGCCGCCGCCAAGCTTGCGCGCACCAGGGATGTCTCAACGCGCAAACCGCCCCGCCGGCGGGCATCGCGCTCACGCAATGCGACGACCGCGGGCTAGACTCCCGCCTACTCGGAGACGCTATGACCACCACATCGCGCATTGAATGGACCGAACAGACGTGGAATCCAGCGATCGGGTGCACCAAAGTGTCCGCTGGCTGCAAGCACTGCTATGCAGAGACGCTGGCCAAGCGGCTCAAGGCCATGGGCATCGCCGCGTACGAGCACGGCTTTCGGCTCAAGCTGCTGCCCGAGCGTCTGGACGAACCCAAGAATCGAAAGAAGCCGACGGTCTATTTCGTCAACTCGATGAGCGACCTCTTTCATGAGCGCATTTCTGATACCTTCATCGAACAGGTATTTGCCACCATCATTGCAACGCCGCAGCATCGCTACCAAATTCTAACCAAGCGGCATGAGCGTCTCGGCGAGTATTTCGCGTCGTATACCGTTCCATCGAACGTGTGGCTCGGCGTTTCGGTGGAGAACCGTCGGCACGGCGTGCCACGGATCGATGTGCTGCGGCAGATTCCGGCCAAGATCCGCTTTCTATCTTGCGAGCCACTGCTGGAGGACCTGGGGCCGATGAATCTTGACGGCATCCACTGGATGATCGTTGGCGGCGAATCTGGACACGGAGCGCGTCCGATGAAACCGGAATGGGCGCGCGCCATCCGCGCGCAGTGCGAGCGTCAGGGTGCGACGTTCTTCTTTAAACAATGGGGCGGCTGGGGTGCCGACGGGAAACGGCGTTCAAAGAAGGCCAACGGACGCGAACTCGACGGTCGCCTGTGGAATGGAATGCCCAGCACCGTGGCGGCGACGGCCCGAACCTGATGGCCAAAGGCGGCTACGTCTGGGGGCGCGGTGCGTTACCCCTTGTCGAGGACCACAGCCGTGCGAAGCACGACGTGCTTCGCGCATATCTCGTCAACTACTTACGCATCTTGGCGCAGTCACCGCACAGCCGCGGCATCGAAGTTGCACTCGTTGATGGTTTCGCCGGCGGCGGCGAATACCGCACACCGAATGGTGTCGTGGTATCAGGATCGCCTCTGGTATTGCTTGAAGCAATCCGCGAGGCACGCGCGCTGGTGCCCGAAGACCGCAAGCGCCGAGGCTTCCAGGGCGCCTACGAAATCCGAGTACACGTCCATCTGGTCGAGACACGCCGCGATGCGCATGAGCATCTCAAGAAACTCATTGCTGAGCGCACCGACCCGAAGGACGCCACGACCATCGTCCATGTGCACCACGGCAGATTCGAACAACTGCTGCCGACCATCATTGGGGACATTCATCGACGGCAGCGTCGCACAGGACGCAGTGTCTTCATCCTCGACCAATACGGCTGGAGCCAGGTCCCGTTGGAGCTCGTGCAGCGCATTTTCAGCGAATTGCCGCGTGCCGAGGTGTTCCTGACCTGGATGATCGATGCCCTGATCAATTTTCTGTCGGAAAAAATGCTCGACAAGCTGACGCCGGGTTTAGAGAAGAGTGGACTGAGTCCCTATGTCACAACCGAGCAACTCGTGGCGGTGAAGGAAGACCCGGCGAATGCCACGGTGTGGCGCCGCGTAATCCAAACGCTTCTCACCAATGAAATACGTACCATCGCCGGCGCAGCGTATAGCACGCCGTTTTACATCGTGCCCGCCACGAGCCACAGAGGTTACTGGCTCTTGCACTTGGCACAGCATCTGCGCGCCAACGAGGAAATGAAGCGCATCCACTGGTCCAACAACAACCTCCAACATCCAGGTGGACCGGGACTCAACATGCTGGGTTACGTCGGCACTGGCGGACAGCTTGCTTTCGACAATCGCTTCGATGACTCGGCGAACCTATTGACGCTTCAAACGCTGGCTGACGACATCCCAAGGCGTTTGCGCGACGCCAATGGGCCGATGCGTTTCGGTGCGCTCGTCGAGGGCACTGCCAATGAAACGCCCGCCAAGCGCGCGCAAATGGCCGCCGCGGTGTTTGGGCTTTCGCAGCGAAAGCAGTTACGAATCACGACGGTCGCGGGATCTACGCGGCGAGGCGCCGAAGGTCTTGATGATGCCGATGTTGTGGAAATTCCGGCACAGACTTGGTTTTTTCTGTCCTAGTCTCCTAAAAATCAGAAACCTCGACGCGAACCGAAAACCACGTCATTGACTCCGAAGCCGTGAAGAAGGTCATTGACTCATTGCCCGATCACTGAGTAGGTCCGAGAACTAACGAACGTCAACGCGACCGTTAAGCCCTAGACCATAGCCCTAGGTGACCTGCTGCAGCCCCTGCCATGCCCTGGCACCTTCGGTAGCCAAGACGGCGGGCTTTTGCTTCACGTTGCTGGCCACTGCGTGCGCGCGGTCGCGGACGTCGGAAACTGAATCGGTCGAGGTGTAGTCATACTCAGCGGTTGGCAGGTGATACGACTTGCCGTCGCTGCCGGCAATTACGCGACTGAAACCCTGATTCGCCATCGCAGTGTGGAGGCGTTGGTAGTCGGCTTCGTTCGCAGCATGAAGTTCGACTCGAACAGTAAAGCGGGACATGCATTCTCCTTGAGTGAACCGAAGACCCCGGCCCTATTTTTTAGGAGCCGGGTTCATCGCAATCACTTCTCTTCAAAGTGGTAGTTGTTTTGGCTCGGAGGAAACTTTTCATCCTTTGCCACATGCCGGTCGTGGCTGCTGCCGGCATATGCGTTGTTGGTGTCGTGGTATTGCCCATAGTTGGCGGTTTTGGGGCACAGTTGGCCAGACCAATATTTTGCTGCCATAATCAAACCTCAATTTCCTAGTTGCTCTCCAGTCGATACCAGAAAGCACCTTGCCTTTTTGTTGAAGCGAGGTGCTAGAAACTATATTCCGAAGTTCGTTACAATGCAACTTACGATATGATGTTTATCAAGAAGGTGCATTAAGTTGGTGATTTCTATGCAGACTGAATCCGTTCGCTGGAGCGTCGCGCAGAGATTCGCGTTCCTGGAACAGCGGCTTTATTGGATTGGCCGGCTCAACAAGGTGGACTTGGTGGATCGCTTCGGCATCTCGTTGCCGCAGGCGTCCGCCGACGTGGCTCACTACGAACAGTTGGCGCCCGGAAACATGGCTTACGACCACAAGGAGAAAGCGTTCCTGGCTGCACCCGATTTCACGCCTCGGTTCATGAAACCAGACGCCAGGGCATACTTGAGCCAGTTGCTGCTCATTGCCGATGACGCCCTAGACCCGCGTGATACATGGGTTGGTGCCGTTCCATCGCACGCCGCGATCCCCAAAGTCAGGCGAAGGATGGATCCTGAGGTTCTGCGCTTTATTGTGCGTGCCATTCACGGCAAGCGGGCTATTCGAATTGTCTACCAATCCATGACGAACCCCGAGCCGACCGAGCGTTGGATAGCGCCCCATGGCCTGGGATTCGATGGCTTTAGATGGCACGCACGCGCGTGGTGTTACAAACGCTCGCAGTTCTTGGACATGGTTATCGCCAGATTTATTACTGTCGCAAGAGACGAAACCCGTCCGGCAGAAATAGACGGGGCACTCGACCGAGAATGGAACGAAGACGTCGTCCTGCGCCTGGCCCCGCATCCCGATTTGCCTGAGGCTCACCGTCGAGTAATCGAACTGGACTACGGCATGGAACAAGGTATCCGGGAAGTGCGCGTAAAGGTCGCACTGGTCTATTATTTCGAAAGGCACCTATGCTTGGATCTCAAAGAGGTTGCCCCTGAGCGCCAGCAGGTCGTCATTTTGAATCGAGCGGACGTGGATGCGGCACGCGGCAAGACTTAACCTCCGCGTAGTGACGCTTTGCGCACGGCGCTGAAACACAACGCCGAGGGGGCGGGCCATTGCGAGACACCTCAGTTGGAAGGGAAAGGAAAAAGCAGATCTAAGTTGCAATACGCAAAATCAAATCACGTTGCTCGTGACCGCTCCGGCAGCTCGATCTGGCGACAGAGTCCGATCGCATCAGCAGCAGGGCATAACAAATTCCGCTCGTGAATATGTGTGCGGTTGGTGAGCTGGAGACCACGGTGCACAAGATTGCCTAAGGAAACGCGGCCGCTGCCCAGAAATGTCTCGGGCTGCTGCACAGCATATCAGCGATGTGAACATCGCCATTCCCGGTGTGCGCACGATCGAAGTGTTCAAGCGAAGTGACCTGACCGATGAGTGCGAGAACAAGCGCGGCATTCCCATCGTCGGACGCTTCGTTCGCATGAAGATGTATATCTTAGTTCACGACGACATACCACCAGGCCTGGTGTCGGTCGCATCGTGGTACGTTCTGCACGACGCGATCGCAGCAACCTGGATCGCCAGTTGAGAAAACAAAATGCCTTCCCTTCAGGAACTGCTGCCGCTCGTCACGGACCCCCGCGAGGACTTAAGTGCCGAATACAAAGAGTGGCTCGATCTAACCACCATTCCTCATCGTGCGAAGGTTGCGAAGGCGGCGATTGCTCTGGTGAATCACGGTGGTGGCTTCATTGTTCTGGGCTTCGAAGATGGTCCCGCTGGACTGGTTTCGACTCCGAAACCAGCATCAATTCCGGATCTGACTCAGGATGCTGTCAATGCGGCAATTGCACGCTTCGCAGCGCCTGAATTCCACTGCGCGCTGCATGCGGTTGTGCATCCGACGAGCGGCGTCACGCACCCCATCATCGTTGTGCCCGGATCCATGAAGGAACCGGTGATGAGCCGGCGAGCGCACGAGGGCGAGATTGCACAGCATCGTTGCTATATCAGGAAACCGGGGCCACGCAGCGAAGAGCCCCTCACGGCGGAAGAGTGGCGGTCGGTAATCAGTCGCTGCGTACGTGCTGGTAGGGATGACATGCTCGAGGCTATCCGCGCAATCGTGCAAGGCAGAGTCGAGCCGGTAGCGCCGACCGCTGCAGAGCGTCTTGATGCGTTTACGCAAGCGTCGCGAGCGCGCTGGAGCGAGATAACGCGCAGCGTGCCCGAAAACGCAGGCCCACAGTTTCCGAAAGGTTCCTACGACATCAGCTTTGCGCTGGTCGGCGCGCGTGTGGCTTCCGGCCTTTCAGAGCTTCAGCAACTGCTGCAGAAGGCACGAGAAATAAAGCTCACGGGCTGGACCCCGTTCCTCGAACTGAACAAGGATCCGTGGGCGCCGTATCCGCATGACAACACGATCGAAGCTTGGGTCGGGCGCCCGATAGACAATCAATACACCTCGGGAGCGCGCGCCGATTTCTGGCGGGCAACGCCGGCAGGTGAGCTCTACATGATCCGCGGCTATACCGAGGATGATCTGGAATCCGTTGCGCCAGGTACGGTGATAGACGTGACACTTCCGGTCTGGCGAGTCGGCGAAGCGGTTCTTTTTGCCGCTCGCCTCGCCGACGCGTTTGGATCTTGGGAGTCTCTCGCGGTACGGTACCGGTTTACGGGCTTGGAGGGACGCTCCTTGGTGAGTATCAATGGTCAGCGAGCGATGTACGATCCGCGTGTTGCCCGAACGCCCAGCGTGACACTCCAGATGCAGCTTAGTCGCGGTCACGTTTCCGACAATCTCGTTGAAGCGATGACACAATTGCTTTCGCCGTTGTACGAGTGTTTCGGTTTCTTCAAGCTTCCATCGCGGTTGGTCGACGAGGAGCTCACCAAGATGATCAGAGGCCGCTTTTGAGACGCTGCCATGAGGCGATCACTCGTTGAGATTCGGTGGCGGCAGACGTCACCCTCGCTTCGTAATATTTGAGCGTTGCGGGCGGACGCACTGAAATCGACACGAACGACCCGGTGTGCCGGGCGACAGCTTAATCGACGACGCGCGCCGACGGATCGGCCGGCTCCCAGTCGTCGGCGACGATGTCGACGAGAACGCCTGCAGCGCGCAGCTTCTGTGCAAATGAATCAACGTGGTGCGATCCGCAGATAAACAGGCACGGCCACCTGTCAAAAGCGAGCACGCGCTCGAGCCAGATCATTTCGCGAGGTTCATAATTGCGATCATGGACCAGTTGATCCCATTCCTCGCGGGGGACGTCCCCGATGAACGCGTTCGCCTGGATCGTGTTTGGGTCTTCAATGTGTAGGGCCCGCCGCTCTTCTGCGTCAAGATCGCACATCCTGTGCGGTAGGTTCAGCGCCGTGGCAGCATAGCGACCGGCCGTCTCGACAGCGTTACGCACGGCCAGAGCATAGTCCGACATCTCTTCGGCTACGCCTGCAATCGCCTTCTCCTTGCAAACCGCGAGGATCGCTTGCTGAAACTCCAGCGCCCCACGTTCGGTCGGCCATCGGGGAATCTGGAGTTGGTATCCGTGCGACGTACCGACGATAAAAAGCGTTCGCCCCGTGACCTTGTCGGCCGGCAGCACCTCGATGCATCCAGCGGGGATGACATGTGCGTTTCGTGTCAGATGATAGTCTGCTACTTCTTGCTTGTATCAGCGCGCCGAAACCGAATAGGCGGGAACTTCGGATCCTTTGCCTTTTCCGGAGCAGGTGTGGCAATCCAATCGTTCGCCGCAGACCAGCTCTTCAGCGCTTGCGTGTCGATGAAGTCGAACTCGAACGTGTGGGGATGGAGTGCTTCGGACGGAAAGGCACGCGCGACCGAACCGTAGTCAGTGATGACGTCGGTACCGCCGTTCGCAACCAGGGCGCGCTGCAATTCGTCGCGCCAAGCTTCCGACTTCTCGAGCAACTGCTTATAACTCGCCATGATCCAGTCCTCCGTAGACGGCGAGAATATCACCGTGCTGTGAGGCGGCGAGCGCATGGATTTGCCACCTTTATACATCGATGGCAAATTTGCCACCGATGTATAAATGGAAGCAAAAAGGCTCTTGTGCGCGCCGGCATCGTGCCGACTCGTCGGTCGGCGTCCGCGCCTGTACAAGGCGATCCGATCGTGGGCGGTCTTATCTTGGGCGCCGCGCTCCTAGCAGTGGTAAGGACGCTTCTGTGATTGGTTCAAGCGTGGGTGTCGCCGGCCGGCTAGCTTGGCGCCGGTGAGGCCTACCAATGGCTACGTTGCTGATTGTGCGAAGGAAGAGGTTCGGCAGGAATTCAGCGCAAAAAATATCCGCTAATCTATTGTTCCAGCGCTTTTTTTTGAATTCTATGTGGACAAATTACACGTATCTCGAATGAACCCCAATTCGGCCTATTTTGCGCCTATGGGCGCTGGGTAAAGTTGGCCAACTAGGATAGGCACAGTCGAAAGGATTGCCGATATATGCCCCAACTCCGAACCCAAGCATGCTTGTGCGTGCTCTGACGTCACCGGTCGCTAGCCAACTGCTAAGCGCCTGGACGTTCCAGAGGAGACGCGGGCCTTGGCCAACATACGCTCGTGCGAGGCCCGCGCCTGCTCACGCGCAGCCCGCCAAGCCTCGAGCAGTACTACCATCTCGGCAGTGCTGACGCGGCTGCGATCGCAGTGAGCGATCCGTTCGGCTAAATCCGTGGCGGTGTTGCTCGCCTGTTCAAATTCCGCCATTGCCAAGTTCTGCAGCGTATACGACAACATGCCAGTGTTCTCCTAAGCCAAGAGCTTAAAGAAATTGTGCGCGCGGACGTCGGCGGATGTAATACGCGCGAATACGTAGTGCAGGCAGAACCGGCAGAACCTACGACCAGTTCTCGGTGATTGCCCGACCCCGGTCGGCTACTAGTAGAGTCAAGCGCAGACGCAAAGTCGAATTACGTCAGGCCCTGCGAGGCAACGTGGCGCGGCCGGTTCCCGCGCTAGTCGCCAATGCCGGTCAACCCTCGGAGGCGGTGCCGATACCATTTCGGCGTGATCACCCGGAGCGAATTCCTGCGGTTCGCGTATCGCTGCCGAAGACGACGTGTACTAGGCTATCGAGGGGAGCGCGCCAGCGCCGTGCGTGCATAGCACACCAGCGGCGAGCTCTCGCGGGGTAGATTGAGCCCAACGGTCGAAGCGCACGATCACGTGGGCAACCACCAAGCTTTCGCATCCCATCAAGCCTTGATCGGGACAGCTATGCGTCGTGCGCAGCAGGGAATCGCTCTGAAGTTTTCCCATCAAGTCTTGTGAGGCGATCGCGCCGCAGCGCTCAATACTGCAGGTGTGAAAACTTTTGAAAAGCCGTTCTGAACGTGGTTAGCGCGTAAGTACTTGATTTGTCCGCGTCTCGAGCTCGTCGGATTGCAAAACGTTTTCTAACCATGTCGAAGATTGGAGGTGGCTGCGAAAAAAAACGGGTTTTCAAAAAAAGAACGGCTTTTACGTGCAATTCGCCGTGCCTGAAAACATTGCACTGGCATTGATCAACGAGTACGCCTGCGCTGGGTCACTCATCGACGATCTCCCGAAAATGTCGCGGGTGTCCACCTGGCATTCGGCGAACACGCGCAGGACGGCAACAGTCTCTCGCATCATTTCGCGCCGTGCAGCTCGGTTTCGTCCATGGACGACATCGTGCGCATAGCGGACGGCAAGTCGTGTGGTTGGAATCGATGGGAAGATGAACTTCAAGTACTCTGACCAAAGTTCCCATCCGAAGTCGGCGGGGCATCCCAGCAGCTTCAGCTGCGCGGCGATCGCAGCACCGGCCGGCGATGAAGGATCGGGTCCTTTGAAGAGCCGGGACTCGGTTGTCTTGGGACTACTGTTTCCGCCGTCCAACGCAAGAGCCAGCACGGGCTGTACGAGCATGGGAAACCATTCGATCGCACGCCCCTCGAGCATGGCAGGCACAAAGTCGACCATGGCTGCGTAACGCCGGCGCCACCCTTCGCTCGACGTTGATGGCGGGCGTGGTGATTCTTCGAGCGACCAGTCACCAAACCTTTGAAACTCTTTTTCCGTGGGCGCGAACGTCAAGACTTGATGCCACAGGCCGGGGATGAAGGGGCGCATCGCTGGATAGGCAGCGCAGACATCGACCAGCACGGTCCCGGTCTGAAATGCGTAGTCGATATGAGAATGCACAAGGCCTGACACCTTGTGTCGACGAAGCATGACCAGTTCAACGAGGAGGCGGCGCAGCGGCCGATGCACGTGATAGTCGCCGCCCGCCAGATAAGGCGTGTCGCGCCGGAGTTTGTGTGCGATTTCGCGTTTGCTGGCGCCTAGCTGACGTAGCGTCCGGGCGAAAGACAAACGCAGCGTTTTTGGGCAGACAGCCGGATCGAGCGCGGCTCTCCACTTGGTCAGCATGAACACCGCGTCTGCGCTCAGGTCTTTCGCGTTCTTGAGCGCGTTCGACTGTAGCCCCACCCCATTCCTCTCATGGCGGGTATAGCTCGTGGACGTCGAGTCGGGCTCGTGAAGTTTCTGGGCTAACTTTGTCTTGGACACAAACCCGCTATCGCGCCGCAACACAATCATCGCGCAACGCACGAGGTCCTTTTCCCAAGATTGGCTAGACATACCTCATTTCCCAGGGCAGACCGTGAGGTGGTGCACATCGAGTGCAAGGAACATGCTACTCCAAATGTCCCCAAACGCTCCTACGCGCGATACCCCGGGAAGAAGCACGGACCGCGACGAGGCCGAGATCCTCGCGCGCATCACTGCGCGCCTAGGCAGCGAAATTGTGCCTGCGGCACAAATCTGGCGAGAGCTGGGCTTTCCGAGCGCTGGTGCGGCGAGGAAGGCGAGGGCGAAAGGACGCTTTCCTGTCGAACTCTTTCGTCTGAAGGGACGCCGCGGATATTTCGCGAAGGCACAGGCTATCGCGCAGTGGCTGGCGCGAATTCAAGACGAACCGCAGGAATAGTTGACGGAGGTAATGATGCGAATCTAAAGACAAGAGCTATTTCGCGGGCTCTGAAACGCGAAAACCCGCTGGCGGGCGGGTCTTCTTAGAGCGCGTAGAACAGATGTGCAACTCTTTTCTACGCGCACCCCGGTTGAAAGTCAATCGGCGGGCATTTTTGCGCCCTCGTTTTTGACGCAATGCGTGTCCGCAGGAACGTGCCCCATGAAAACCACGGAAGCAGACGAGATGACGGCGAACGCTTCGCCGGAAGAAATCAATACGCTCTCGCAGACACCTCCCGTGCCGCGAGGGTTTCAGTGTCCAAAACCCGGCGATCTCTTCGTCTGTGCTGGGAATGTGATCCGCGTGGTCGCGCTCAAATCGACGGAGCTGGCCTCGGTGATCAACCTCGCTACGGGCGTGCCGAGCGTCGAGCCGCTTGTCCGGCTCCGCCCGCTTGCCGACGTGGTGCACGAAATCACGGAATCGCCCGATCCAGACGTGGAAAGGGTCGTCGCCAATGATCGCGGGGATCCGACGGGAGAGCGGCACGCGCAGGTGTCCCGTTGGATTCGGCGACTGACGAGAGCGAATCGTCCCATTCCTAACGCCACGATCAAGAAGATCGCGACGCATCTGGGTATGGGACAAACCGCATTTCGAATCATCCTCGCCCGCTTTCGCAGTAAGGGTCAGGTGATTCTTGAGTACAAGCGCGGAAGGAAACCGGGAAAGAAATATCTCACGCCGACGGAGATGAACGACTTCATAGAAGCAGCGATTGACGAGGTTGCTAAGAAGGATCCGAACTGTTCACCGGCCAACGTTCTGAAGGCGCTCGATGTGCCTTGCTCAGACAATGGTCTGAAGCCTCCCAGTATTCAGGTCATTCAGAGCCGGATTCTTGCGCGACCACCGGGTGAGCTTGCGAAGGCCTGCGGGCATGAGCACCGAAAGAAAGCGACCCGATTGATACGAGGGCATAGTTACGGAACCAGGGCGCTGGAAGTTGTACAAATCGACTTCACGGTTGCTGACCTGATCCTTGTCGATGATATCTATCGCCGCCCGATTGGACGGCCGCTCCTGGGATTGGCAATCGATGTAGCGACCCGCTGCATTCTGGCGGCGTGGCTCTTTCTCGAGGCAGCCAATCATTTCACCAGCGGCTGGTTGATCGCTCATGCCATTCTTCCGAAGACCGACATTCTGAACTGGCTGGGAATTGGACAGTTTCCGGATCCGTGTTTCGGTCGCATGGAAAAGCTATTCCTCGACAACGGATTTCGCATCAAGGCGCTGGTGGACGCGTGCCGGCGAGCCAATGTCGACGTCGCCTTCCGAGATCCGGGCGAGGTTCAGCAAGGCGGCATCATCGAGCGCTTGATCGGGACCTTTGTCAACGAACTGCACCTGCTCCCTGGAACGACGTTTGCGGATCCGCTGACGCGACGTCGCGCAAAGATCGATCCCGAGGAAGCAGCTTGCTACACGTGGACTGACGCCATGCAGTACCTCTATTCGCAAGTCCACATCTATCACCACAGCAAGCAGGGGGGGATCAAGGATCAGTATCCCATTGACCGATGGCACGCCACGTTTGGAGAGGAAGGTCTCGTTGTGCCGCCGGCATTGCCACTCGATCCCGGTACGTTCTTCATTCCTTTTTTGTGGAACAAGGCGCCGATCATTCATGCCGGTGGGATACATCTTGAGCAACATTGGTATCGATCGTCGGACCTCGACGGCTTTGTCGGGATGCGGGTGCCGACGTATTACAACAAGAGCGATCCGCTTGTGTGTTATCCCGAAGTTCGACCGGGGCATTTCCTGCGCATACCGCGAGAGGCCGACGATAGTGACTGTGCATCGACGATGTGGTGCGAGAAGTTTTTGAGAAAGTTTCCGGTGGCCGAGGCGGATCACGCCAAACACCTCAGGGCACGTGCATCCGGTAGAAGCTTCCAGGCACGCCTGGATCATAACGCGCGAGAAGCCACGCGGCGCACCAAGCTCTTGCCTGCGCCGACGGCCCAGCCCGAGATCCTGCATCGCGCGTCCTACCGCGCCGTTCGTCATATCGCCAATCCCAAGATCGAGCGCTTTGAGGACTGAACAGTGGATACGAACGATGACGACGCCAGCAAGCTAAACAGCGAGACTGAGCAAAAGAGGGAAGCTAAGCGCATCGCCGATGAGAAAAGAAGGAAGGCTGCGCGCAGCGCCAGCAAAGAAGAGCGTCTCGCCATGGTCAACTCGTTCGTGTTTGTGCGGCACTCCATGGTCGAAGCGGGTTTGGAGGCCTTGCAGGCCATGTACCTGTTTGAACGCGGCGTGCGTGCGAACGCGGCCGCGATCATCGCAAGCTCAGGGGTGGGAAAGTCGCAGCTTCTCGAGGGCTTTAAGCGCGACATCCTCGATTTGACCAAGGACGATGGCGCGGCGGCGAGCGATGTGGTGATCGTCGAACCCTCATGGGATGGTCAACCGATACACCTGCTGAACGAGATTGCAGAAGCGCTCCGTTTGTCGTTGCGATCCGACGCAAGCCGGATGCTCAACGACATTGTTGACTACGTCCGGACGGCAAAAGTTGCGGCCATCGCGCTGGAGGACTTGCATGATCTGTTCAACATGGAATTGAAAACGAACAGCAAAACGCGCTGGGATCGCGATATCAAACAGTGCCTGAAGTTACTTCGCGTTCTGATGAATCGAACGCTTGTTCCGTTCATCTTCACTACGCTGCCCAGTGGAATGCGCGACATCATCGTCGATCCGCAGTTCAACGATCGCGTGCAATGCAAGATATACCTTTCTGACTGGATACATTCGGATGCCGAAATCATCGTGTTCCTGAACGAACTTGAGCAGGAGCTTCCCCTTCAGAAGCCATCGAATTTGTCCGAGAAGCCGATACGAAAATGGCTTGTACAGAATGCTAAGAATACGCGGGTCATTACGCAGAACATTCGCGACAGCACGCGGGAAGCCATTCTCGACGGCAGCGAACGTATTACGCTTGCTCTACTGAAAAGGCTCTATCCGACCGCTCCGACAACGCCTGAGGCCGGCAGAGCAGCGGCGAAACGGCGACAGTCAAAGACCGTCGATAGCGGCTCACCCTCATGACGGCGTCGTTTCACACTCGCTCCAAAGACGCGGCGTGGGTCAGTCAGCCGCCGCAAATTTCGTCTGCCGTCGCTGCCTCGATCGAGGAGACGTTCGTGAGCTATCCCGAGGCGGACGACGTCCTTACGCAATGCGAGTGGCGAATCGTGAGTTCACGACGGTTACGAGATCCTCATCTCATCGTGCTGGCTGATGAAAAGAACGGCAGTGGCGCCATCGTTCGGTGGGTTTGTCGCCGTCATCGTCCGTTTCGGGTTCCCTCTCAAGACAGCCCCGTGGTTCCCGTTCTCGTGACAGACCTGCCTCTGCTGCCAGAGTCTGACGATCTATTGTTCAACTTGGCGTCGGCGCTCGGCCTGCTTCGGTGCAGAGACTGGGAACGGCTACGTCAGCGGTTTCAAGCGGCGTCGGTACGTCTGGTTTTCGTTCGAAATGCGCACGAGTTTGGCAACTGGCCTGCTCCAAAACAACACGCCGTTCTGCGGCAATTGCTCACATTCGCCGAAGAGGCCGGAATCGGTCTCGTGCTCTGCGCTTTGCCCAGTTTTCAGAGGTCGCTGATCGATCATCGAGACCTCCTCGGCGCTGTCCCCCGTCTGAAGCTTCCGTCATGGACGCCGGCTCGCTTGGGTCCGTTTCTGGAAGAACTCGATAGGACCATTGGGCCTCGGCGATCGAAGGTGCCGTGGAATGCAGCCGCCTTGTGCGCCGACGCCGGAGGATGCATTGGCGAGATTTTGCGACTCGTCGAGAAGAACTACGAAGACCCGGATCGGCAGTGAACTGCCCACGACGGCAAACTGAGAGGTTCGCATGAAGGTCGAGTCCGTGGTGCAAAAGAGGCCCTTTGCTCGTGATCAATCCTTCGGACTACCGGTGACTGCCAGAGCTGACGCGTTGGTTCCGCTAGTGAGCTCCGACGAATCGTGCGCGTCGTGGATCGACCGAGCTGGCCTAGTCCTCGGTGTGGACTGCGCTCTCGCAGATCCAGACGGCGATGCGCCAGACCAGTGGACATCGCTCGCGATACTTGGACGAGCAACGCCACCACAACTGGCAGAACTGAACGCCTATCGCGGCAGCGGGCGGCTGGCGCAATTCAATAGAGCGCCGCGTACCGATCGGTTGTTTTGTCCGCTGTGCGCATTGAACCGTCTGCTCGAGGGTAAAACGTATATACGAGAAAAGCGCTGGGACATCGCGTGGTCGACCTCGTGTGCCAAGGACGCTACGCCGTTGCTCGAAGAACCACCCGAGTCCATCGAAGACGTCATTCGTACGCAACAGTTCAACGTGTTGGACAGCGAGATTTTGGCGGCGTCGAGCCAGTCAGTAACGCCTTGGTTAACGTTGAATTATTTGGATTGGTCGCTGCTGTGGCGATGCGTTACCGCCTTGGAGACGAGCTGGCATCGGGGCGAGCGGCTCGAGGATCTTCGGGTACTGTCTGACATCGCGGCCGTGCTGTGTGCTGACTTTGATCTAACCCCCGGTCGTTCCGCGATTGCATTGCTCTGCCGACTTCCGTCCATACCGTGGGCTTATCGACTGCCAAATCACGGCTCAGGTATGGATTGCGCACTGAGCAGTTCGCTCAGTGTTCATGTGAGACGCACAGCGATGGCGATGGCGTACGCACTGTTGGAAGTCGCGCTCATGAGAAGCCGACTTCCACGTCTGTTCCCACAGACGTCCGTGCTCGCTCCCGTATTTGTAGGCCTATGGCCACGACTGGTGCCGATCGCCCATCCGGCCATGTGGCGATGGCTGGCTGATGCAAGTCGCCGGTGGTCGAATCAGCATGCGTTCGCAGTCATGATCCCGTTGGAACGGATTTGTCCGCAGGCGAGGACGCGGTTGGAATTGTTGATCCGCGATCCCCTGCTCGGGAGACATCGCGAGCGTCTGAAACGCAGGCGAACGATCGAATGGCCGCTATCGAACTGGGATCGTCTCGCCAACGTTTACGAAAGCCCGGTGCTCTGGGATGATCAATGAACGCGCACGGGTGCCCGCTCTGACAAACCGGAGAGCGAGCTTGTACCGATGGAGTACTACGCCGTATGCAACGGACAGGTGCCGCGATGCCAGGTGTTGAAGAGGGTGGTGTGACGATGTCGGCAACAGACGCGCGAGTTCTCCACTCCAGCGTGCTTCAGCAATTCGATTGCCATCACCAGGGTCCTTCGTTGGAAGTTTGTGGGCAGGGCGCGTGAATACGCCACGCCAACCGTCGGCGGCATCCTTCTATGCAACGCTCGTCGCGTCGACGTTTCTTTTCGGCTCATCCTTCGTCGCTGGGAAAGTTCTCATCGGCGCCGATGTGCCGGGCATGCTGTTGGCGGGGTGGCGGTTCTTGGTTGCATCACTTGCGGCGTTGCCATTTGTTTTGCTCGAGAGGCCGAACTCACCGCCGCTGTGGAAGCTGTCTGCGCGAGAAATACGATCCGTCGTCGCGATCGGCTTGCTGCAAACGACATGTGTGATGGCACTGCTATTTACCAGCATGACCTGGATCTCCGCATCCGTCGCCGCAATTGTGATGAGCACCGCACCCATCTGGGTGGCGCTGGTGAGTTGGCTATGGCTCGGTGACGTCATGGGACCGGCGCGATGGCTCGGCTTGTTGTTGGGCGTCGCTGGCGTAGCGCTGGCTATCGGCACAGGCGGCGCGCATGCGTCAGTCACCCAGGGGCAGTGGACCGGTGAACTCATCTGCCTCTTCGCGTCGTTTTGCTGGGCCGCCGCCACCGTGGTCAGCAAGCGCGCGCAGCTGACCATATCTGCCTGGTCGTTGGCCTATTGGCAGATGCTGATTGGCTCCCTGGCGATCTTGGCGCTCGCGTATGCCATCGGGCAGCGCTGGCCTGCGGATATGGATATGCGCCACTGGGCATGGTTCGCATGGCTTGCGGTACCCGGTTCAACGGGCGCGTTCGGTCTGTGGTTTGTGGCGTTGCGACAAGGCGGTGCCATTCGGACCAGCAGCTTTCTCTTTCTCGCGCCACTGTTCGCAACGCTGTTGTCGTTGCCTGTATTCGGCACGGTGATTACGGCATTGCAAATCGGTGGCGGTGTATTGATCGCTGTCGCGTTGTTGCTGGTGAATCGAACAGCTTCCCCCAACGCGTAATACGCCTTCGCCAAAGAATACGCCGCCGCGCGATAAAACCGGTACGGGCAAGACGGACTAGTGTGTAGTCGAGTTCGCTTTGCTGAGCGACGACCGCTCAGTTTCGCCATGGCCAGCAACTACTGGGTTTCTATACTCACTATCATCAGATACCGTGTCCTAGATGGACCTCGGCTCCTCATCGGGCAATAGCAACCATGACCCTCCCAACACACGTCTCCAACGACGACGTAAAGCGACTCACTCCCGACCAACTGGTCAAAGTCCTTTGGCAGCTGGTGAACCTCGAGTTGGCCGCAAACGGACTTCACAAGCACGAAAGCTCCGTGCCGCTATCGATATACATCAAAGACGGAGGGATCGACGGTCTGGCGCAATGGAATGGCGCACCCAAACGCACGAGCTATCTTCCCAGCCAACATGTTGGATTTCAGTCCAAAGCAACGGAGTTGGACGAATCTCAGTGCGCCGGGGAGGTAAAAACAAGCAAGGGTAAGCTGAAGTCACAAGTCAGAGTGCTGATGGAGAAGGGCGGTCACTACGTATTGTTCATGAGCAGGGATTGCGTCGAAGCCTCAAAGAAACCGCGTCGCGAAGCGATAAAAAAGGCGATAGAAGAAGCGTCTCGTTCAGGTGGTGACGCTCCCATTGTCGTGGACGAAACGAAAATCTCGATACTCGATGCGTCTGATATCGCCGCCTGGATCAATGTCTACCCGGCAGCCGTCGCTCAAGTGAGTTATTTCATTCACCGGCAAATCGGTCCGGCGATTGGGTGGGAGGAGATGTCCGGTTACCCAGACATGGCTATCCCTTACAAAGAAACAGATCAAGCGCGCATCGAAGCTGCCGCGGCGATCCGAGAGGAAACGCGGCGCCCTCGAAGCATCGTTCGAGTGCTCGGCCTATCTGGCTTAGGCAAGACGCGCTTTCTTTTCGAGATCTTCCGCCCATTGCTTGTCGGCACGCCTCCAACGCAGGCCGTTCCGAGCGATTTTTGTTATGTGCGTGGAGAGACCACCGATCTCGTAGGCCTCGTTAGGGAGTGGCGTCGATCAAAGCGCACGGGTGTCTTGGTTGTCGACGATTGCCCCATCGACCTACATAGCAAACTCAGAAGCGAGATCAAGCACAACGAGAGCGGGCTCTCGTTGGTGACCGTGGGTAACGATTTGGATCCGGCGGCGTATTCGGAATCTGATACGAAGGTCATCAAAATTGAGCCAATATCGGCCGCTTCGATCAGAGAGCTCCTCGACGCCGCCTTTCCTGAGGTTGGAGCAGAGGATCGGGAATTTATTGCTCAAGAGCTGGCGCAAGGATATCCCCTGATGGCTATCCGAGTAGCCGAAGCTCGCAAGGACAATGTTGCTTTGACGGCACGGTTAGGTCCAGAGGTGCTGGAGAAACTTCTCGGTATCCCTGCACCTAAGGGGTCGACCGCAGAAAAGGTGATTTCTGCTTTCTCGCTCTTTGAGAACGTCGGTGTATACGGCGACTTGGACCACGAGCGCGAGTTCGTGCGAAAGACGTTCTGCCCCGACGTTTCAGCGGAAGAGTTCTTCGGCATCTTGCAAGACTTTCAGAAAAGCGGCGCAATCAGTCGCTATGGCCGATTGATGCAGGTTCGACCTCGGCCGCTGGCCATTCGACTGGCCGCAGACTGGTGGGCACGATGTTCGCCTGAACTGGCTGTCCAAATCGTCGGACTCGAGTTCCCTGCGAATCTGAGCGAAGCATTCTGTCAGCGACTGCGCATGCTCGATTTTGTTCCGGCGTTGAAGGAAACCGCAGAGAAGCTTTGCGGCGGCCAAGGCCCTTTTGGCCAAGCGAAAGTGCTCCGTTCTGAGCTGGGTTCTCGGCTCTTTCGCGCGATTGCCGAGGTGAACCCGCTCGCTGCCGTAAAAGCGCTTGAGAACGTATTCGGCTCTGCCGATGAGACATCGCTACAAGAACTTCAAGGGGAGCCTCGTAGAAATATTGTGCTCGCGCTCGAAAAGCTTTGCTTTCCACCCGAAACGTTTACGGATGCGGCGCGACTGCTCGGACGTCTAGCGACCGCTGAAAACGAACGATGGGCCAACAACGCGACGGGGAATTTTGCGCGTTTGTTTATGATCTTGCTGCCTGGAACTCAGGCATCGTTGGCCGCGAGACTACCTATCGTTCGATCGTTCGCGCGAAGTCGCGACTCGAAGCAGCAGCTCGTTGCCATCGAAGCCTTGGAAAACGCGATTCGTACGCACAACTTCACAGGGACCTCAGGACCGGAACTTCAAGGCAGCTCGAGTGCGCAGCAAGAATACCGACCCAAAGTTTGGGGCGAGGTGTACGACTACTGGTCGGCCGCATTGACCGAGCTCACCACGCTCGCAACCTCTGACGCGGCGGCGGTGAGTGAGAGAGCGGCTTCAGCGATCGCATGCAACCTGCGCGGTTTGATTCAGTCTGGCCGCCTGGACGATGTTGATGCAGCGATCGAGAAGGTGGCTGCGTCAAGAAGGGGAGTTTGGCCTGCGGCAATGGACAACCTTCGAGACAGCTTACGCTTTGAAGGAAAGGAGTTTCCTCACGAAGTGCAGGAGCGAATCGCATCGTGGCTCAACCGATTCGAACCGGAAGATCTCAAAGGCAAGCTTCGAATTCATGTGACGGATGCTCCGTATCAAAGCGAAGAGGACGAGCACGGTGAATGGCAGGATCTCGCAGCGAAACGGGCGGTCGAGCTTGGAGTTGCAGCCGCAGGTCAGTGGGAGGAACTGCATCCGTTGCTGATGGAGATATCGTCAGGCAAGCAACATCAGGCGTACACGTTTGGTCAGGGGCTCGCTCGAGGTAGTCAGTACGATCCCCAGCGCCTCTCGACGATCATATCGTCCGTGAAGCAGGTCGAGCTTGCTAAGCGGAACGTAGCCGTCTTAAGCGGGTGGCTCGTGGCCCTTGACCAACACGACGCGGCGCAAGTGGATACGGTTTTACAGCAGATGGCACACGCCAACGCATTGCCCGAATCGTTGCCGCAAATACTGTTGGGAGTGCGACAGACAGACGACCGCCTCGCTCTGCTCATTCGTCTCCTGCATGAGAGAACCATTTCGCCCAATCAGCTGCACGGCCTAGCCAATGGCAGGGCCCTGAATGATGTCAGTGCGGCATCGGTCGTTGCTCTATGTGATGCCTTCTTGACGTTTGGTGCGGAGGGCGCGTGGGTCACGATCGATGTCGCCTCTATGTACGCTTATGATGACAAGGACGAGTGGCTGGCCGTAGCGCCCACAGTAAAGCGCGCTTTGCTGCATGAACATCTGCTCGCCAAGAACAGACCGGGGATATTGATCGATGCCCACCTCGCCGCTCGTGGCGCTAAATCGCTTCTTGTGGATGACGCGCCATTTGCGCGTGCTCTGGCCCAGGATGTCGTGGATGGCATCGTGCAACCCCGTGTCGAGGGCAGAATTGAGTTTGCCCTCGCGGACATTCTCGCAGCGCTGTTGGAGCACCAACTCGCGGAAACCTGGCCTGCACTTCGGGCGGCGCTAAGCAGGGGCGGGTCGGCTCAGTTCATGCTGAGAAACGTGTTGCGCGGAAGAGTAACAGCGGAATCCAAGTCGCGACTTATCGCGAAAGTGCCCACCGCGCTCCTGCGTGAGTGGTGCGAAGAGTCGCCAGAGGTTGCGCCGTACATCCTCGCCGGAACCATCGGCGCGAGCGAAGAACGCGAAAGTGGGAGATGGGTCTTGAGCGAACCCGCCATGATGTTGATTGACCGCTATGGTGAGTCCAGCGACGTTCTCTCAGCGCTCGCGGCGAATCTCAACACGTTTTCGTGGGCTGGTTCGGTCATCCCGTTCTACGAACGTCAGGTCGATCTCCTCACTCCGCTCACGACGCACCCCATCGAGAAGGTTCGCCTTTGGGCCGACAATCTAATCGGTGGTGCGCGCGAACAAATTAAAAAAGAGAAGGAGAGGGAGGAGGAGCAAGGCATAGGTCGCTATCAATAGCTGACCGGCAGAACTTTAAATTGGAACATCGTATCGGAGTTAGGGGTCCGATTTCTTCGAGCGTTTTTTCATCTTGTCCGAGGCGGAATCGTAGACCGTATCGAATCTAGACTGGGATACAGGGAACGGTACCTTCACGTCTTTGGTGAACATCGCGGCAAGCTCCCGTGCTTGCCACGAGGGTAAATAGGGATCGATCAAGAGGCGGTCGACTTTCAGATCGCTCGGGAGCCTCGCGACGCAATAGTCTCCTAGATGTTTTTTCGCCGGGAAGAAACAGATGCGAATTTCATTTTCCGACGCAAAGCCGAAGCGCTTCATCATCAAGATGCGCATCGCCTCTTGCGAAACCTGCTTCGCACCCATTTTCTTTACGCGTGCGACCTCCGATCGGATAGTGGGCGCCTCGACATACCGGGCCGCCGCCAAATAGATCTTTCCGTCCTCGGGAAACGTTGCGGCATCAAGCACGTCCACCAGGTCGCTGAGTACCCAACTGAGTCGAACCAAGCCACCTGGCGACGAATACGCGCGCCACATGGCTTCCGACGAATACTCAAGCGACACGCATTTGACGTAGCCGGGCAGTTTCTCGAATACGGCGGCATCGGCAAACAGCTCGACACCCACATGCTTCTCGTAGACGTCCGGCCACGCCGAGGGCCTCGCGAACGCCCACGAACGCGAGCGTAGAATCATCAGCGCTTCAGCCAATGAGCAGTAGCGATACACCTTTACGCTGAGGTGATCGGCCAGCTTGCTGTCTAGCTTCACCCGACGTCCTGCATCAACCCACTGCACGTAGTCGGGAGACTCGTAAACCGGAAACGAATGTCGGGTCTTCGTATCCATAACCTTCTCCGCGGTCGCTGCGTGGCATAGCGAGATTACGCCCGAGTAGCGCAGGAAACCATCCTGCGCTGACCGCTGACTCACCGGCGTGTCATGCATCACGGGTGGCCTGGCCCGCGGCGAATCCGTAGCCATTGCCGTGCGATGCATAGCAGCGGCGGAAGACTCGCTTTGATGGGGGGCAGGACGATCGGCAAAATCGAATCGCATGCCTCTCGACTTGTAACGGAGGGACATCGGTTTTACTCCGGCTGGGTAGCCGGCACTGGTAGAGCATCGGCTTGATCGTGTGCGTGCCGTTCTCGATCACCATCACCGGTGCATACCAACCTGGGAAGATACGCATGTCGTCCTGAACAAGCTCGGTGCGCTTGAGCCCCGCGATCTTGTCGAGGCACCACTGCACCTTTTCAGAGCCGATGCGCTGGTCGTCCTGCGCTTTCTTTGTGGTCTTGGTTTGCAGGGTACGCACAGCGTCGGCGACACGCTTGCGCTGCTTGAACAGTTCCTGCTGCAGCCGCGATTCCTCGGCGGCGTTGAACTCGGCAATCAGGCGCGCGATCTCGCGCTCATCCGCATCTGCAGGTTCTGCGAACATAGCGTCGACGGCCTTTGGGATCTTCGCCTTTGAACCTTGGGAGCGGTCCCAGTACAGGCGCACGAACTTGCTGATGTCGGCACCCCATCGGCGCTTGTATTTTTTGTACTGGGAATCGATTTGAGCGGAGTAGCACATGCGCAGATGACAGCGCCGCCGCCAGTGCCCCGCGGCTTGGGCGAACCGTTGGATGGCAATCGATCAGGAACGCCGAAAACAGACTCAAGCTTACAGCCGATCCCTTGGGGGGCTCGGTCGGATGGGGCTACTTGCGAGATCTTTCCCCAGTTTCGCCGCCGATCCTGCGGCTGCAGCTGCCTCATACGCTTTGCGCAGCTCGCCGTCGGGGTCGGGGATCCACTCATCGCCGTCCACGTGCAGTATCGTAGGGGCGTAGCTCTCAAGCGGTTCCGTGAGCTCGGCACGCTCACCGCGTATCGCTTGAGAATCGGTGCGAGGGTTGATGAGGCCGCAGAGCAAGAATTGCTCAAACATGTTTGCCGTATTTCGCCATGACACATTCACCTCATCCGGCCCACCGATGGCATTCAAAAACCTTTGACGCGTCCACAGGGCCTTGCCCTCAGGGACGAAGCCCAGCATGTGACTCCGAAACAGAAACAAACCGCCCAGCGCGTCGCGGATCGACTGGGTCAGTGGCGCGTTGTCCATGAGATAGGTCGTCGGAAACAGACCGTACTCAAGCAACTCTTTTTGGCTTTCAAGCTGAGCCGTGTATCGGCTTTTGCGTTCGGACTCTTTGCCCACCAGACTGTCGACTCTGCGGTTGGGCTTAATACCTGCAAGATCCGGATTCTTGGCTTCAATCGCCAGGCCTTTTGTCTTTCCGTCGACGTGAAACACGATGATGGCATCCACACCGAAGTTCGTCTCGAACGCACTGCCCACGGCGCGGGCATGGAGATATGCGGTGCCTCCCGCGAGCGTCCACCAATCACGAATTCGCGCCAACCACGATGCCATGTACACGCGTTCGTCGGTAATCGTGCCCGCGCACAGCTCTTTGCGCGTAAGCGCGTCGGCGGCATACGCGAGAGAAGGAAAAAGCTGGAGCATCGCAAGACTCCTCGAACGATCGCTAGTCAGCGCGAGGAGACATTGTGCCCGAACGCAGCGGCATGAAGCGGCCGATACGCGCTGACAAGCTCCGGAAGCGTTATTCGATTCAAGCCGCTGGTATGCGGCAACACCGCTAACTCCTACGTCACGATCGCCGATTCGCCTCTGACTCAGGAGACAACGGACGGATCGTCTGGAAGAAATTGCGATGCCAGGCCGATCTCGTAGAAGGGCTTGGCCGTCGCTAAATACTGGGCGACCAGGGTGTCGTCCTGTGGCCGAACGGCGAGGTCGACAGGCAATGACGTCGGTACCATGAAGTCGGTGACTACCGTGCCGATGTCGTTGAAGATGCGATAGACGTCTGCTCCCTCGAAGACGTCCAAGGCGATCAAGCACGATCGCTTTACCTTCTCATCCGGCATCGTCAAGAGCGCACAGTAGGCGGCGCGTACTTTCACGTGGCGAGCGAGCAAGGCGCATAGTGCGTCAAAAAGTACGCCGGGTCGATCCTCGTATTCGCCAATCGACACCGTGGCGCGCTGTCTGATAAAGACGGGTATCGGAGCAAGAATTCCATCGAGTGTGAGCAACGACGCGATATCGGTCGGCCCGAAGTCCCGGTTGTATAGGGAGAACGGGTTGATGTGAAAGTAGATGTCCGAGCGGCTTTCAAACAACGCCCGTACGGGCATGCGAACGCACTCCGATCGCATGCCCGCATCGTCGAAGCGCTCGGCAGAGGTAAAAAATGGGATGAACTCGACGCCGTCGAAGCGGCGAAGCGTTCGAACCTTGACGGTGGTTCCAGGCGCCAGTCGATTGCCGCTGTGCCCCTTCGGCTTCTCGATCGGTATGAGAACCTCCGCGTCAAGCAGCCGACGATAGAACTCGGGCCGCATGCCAGGCTCGGTAACGGCATGGCGCAACAGGCGTTCCAGCGGCGTTTCGTCGCTCATGACCGATCAATGCAGCGTACGAACTCGCGTCATCGCGTGCTCGATCACCACGATCGAAGGAGATCGTGTCAGATACTCCTCGTCCAGCCGCGTTACTTCGTGCGAGAACATGGCGGCAATGGCGCTGACCGGCAACTCTGGTGGACGAGCGACGGAACGTACTGACCAGCGCTCTTGAATGGCGCGTCGTGTGAAGCTTCCCAAGGAATCGGCGAGGACCTCGCCAAGCCGGTTCGACGCCACGCCTCCGCGTTGGTGGGTGCTTGCGACGGTCCGAAGCGCGATGTTGACCAGGTGCATGACCTGCGATGCGCTGAAATGGGCCAGGGCCTGACGGATATTGGCAATGGCCAATGGCACCCAGTCCGGGTTGTATCCGGACTTGGCCAGCATCAGTTTGGTGTACTGCGCGACTTCGGCGAGCGCCAGATCTTCCCAAATCACGAGAAGTCCCTCGAGCATATCTTCGGATGGCTCGATGGTGCGCAGGAGCTCTTGCGCGACCGCTTGCCGGTCGCGGCAATCACGCGGCGCCCAGCAAATGCGCCACGCGAGAGTGTCTAAGCCCAGATCGATCCAATCGCGGGTCATGAGCCAATCGTGCGCGTTGGATAGTGACAGCTCCGGCTCGATGACGCCGAGCGCTTGCAGCGCAATCAGCACACGTTGCGAGAAACTTTCATGCGGCGCCAGAGGCTCTTTGAGCAACCCCAGCGGCAGAAGGCGCGTGAGCGACGTATCGGCGGCCACGCGTACCGTGGCAGCGAAATACAAGTTAGCGGTCAGATCGTTCGAGTCCACAGGATACCTACGGCGCCTCACAGACGAACCAGTGTTCCGGTGCGTCCCATACGGTTTCGGGGCGATAATTCGGATTGCTCGGACCGAGGCTATGACCATCGGCCGCGAGCCCCATCCGAGCTTCGTGAATGCTGATTTGAATCTTCGGACCGGACGTGTCTTCGACGTATCCTAAGAACGTGACGCCACCTTGCGTACGGCAAACCTGCGTTCCGCGGGTGCGAAGCAGCGGCAACTCGCGCGCCGCGCGATCGCGCTCTTGCTGCTGTGCGCTGACGTGGGCGGCTTGCTCTGCATGCCGATCTTCTTGCGTGCGATAACCCAGTGCACGCAGCTTCGCGAGATAGCCCGGTGAGCTGATGTGATCGATGGTCGGCTCCACGACCTCCACCGATACCGTCGCCGCGACGCCCTGGCAAAGGTCGATGCCACGCCGAAAGCTGGCGTAGAACAACACATGATCTGGCGTCGCCGGCGCTTCGCAGAATGGTTCGACGAAAACACCCCCACACAGGCGACACACGTCGGAGACCTTGCGCACCACGTCGTCGGTCGAATGAACGTCCGCGTGGCGAGGGCACCAGTGATCTGCCCAATGCCGATAGTCGCCTTCGTCTTGCGTTGGACTCGTCCTTTGAGTGGCCACGGAGTCGAGGAGCGTCGACGTTTCATGCCGCAGGGTTTGCAGATACTCGATGATGCTCGATGAGCGCTGGGGCTCGGGCAGGGCACGATCGGTGGTGCAAGCGCTCAACAAGGCCGCTGTCAGGCCGGTCCAGATCACGCGTTGATACCGACGATGCCGTAGTCCTACCGAGTTCCGAGCCTTGATATCCGAAAGCCTTTTTGTCGGTTTGCTGCTCGCGAACGCGGTCTGAGCGGCCTTCGCCGTTCCCTGGTGCATTTCCCCTCCGACAAGTCTTCGTTAGGCATACCCTAAGATGGAATATATCACTTTCGGGGTATTCTGAAAGCGGGTTCAGGGTGAACGGCAAAATCGCCGGCCACCCTGCCATGACCCGTTCCACCCACAACCCCGCCTACATCGCGTTCCTGGCGTTACTGCGTGCCGACCGCAGGGCCAGTGGCATGTCACAGGTTCAAATCGCCGAGAAGCTAGGGAACCGGCAGACCTTCATCAGCAAGATCGAAAATGGCGACCGCCGGATCGATGTGATCGAGCTTTTGGCCTATCTGGATGCGGCCGGGGTCGATGCAGCAGACTTTGTGGCGCGCCTGAGCGCTCGAGTGCGAAATCTTCTACGAAAGGACCGAAAGCTCGCCATTCGCAGGCGTGCCACCGCGAAGGCCCGCCGCTAGACCGGCGAAGAGACCCTGCACGGACTGGCGTCGAGATAACTCGCTAGGCGTTGATCGCGCTCGAAACTGTCATCCTTGGCAGGTGTGCCGCCCACTATTTAGTGGTCTAGTACGATCGAAATGCCGTAGGGGGAAAACCGATGAGATGCTCACCGCGGTGGCTGCTGTCGCTGGCATTTTCCGTCTGTTCGATCGACTCACTCGCGTATAGCAGCCAAGGGCACGAGATGGCGGGCGCGATCGCCGATGCCTTGCTGACGCCGACGGCGAAGCAACAGGTTACGCAACTCCTCGGCGGTGATCTCACGCTCAAGACAGCGGCCATCTGGCCCGATTGCGCCAAGAGCGTGAAGGGCACGGACTTCAAGTACAAGCGCGATGAATACACGCCGAAGGATTGCGTTGCCTTCGAAAGCGATGCCGAGAAGCAGCGGATGGAGGACTACGTCAGCCGCAACTACAAGCAGTGCGGGTACCAGGCGTCCGACGGCAAAGAATTGTGTCATCAGCAATACCACTTCACCGACGTTGCCATCGAGCACGATGCGTACCGAGGCGGCTACCGTGGCACGAGCACGCATGACGTCGTCGCATCGATCACCGCTGCGTATCTGTTACTCGCCGGTGGAACCGTGCCGCCCGAATCGCAGATCTCGATCAAGGACAAGCGAGAAGCGTTGCTCATGCTGGCTCACTTCGTGGGCGATATTCACCAGCCGCTTCACGTCGGCGCGGTGTATCTGGACGCCGATGATAAACCGGTCGATCCTGACGCTGCGGAAAACGGCTCTGCGCGCGCCACCAGCGGAGGCAACGATATCGCCGACGGATCGACCAATCTTCATGCGGACTGGGATAACGTCCCCAAGACCTTTCTGCCATCGAACACGACGGCCTTCAACGACATGTTGCAGACGGCCCGAGGTGTCGACGTAACGCCCGGAGATCCAAGCACCTGGTCCACGGCGTGGGCGAGTCAGACGCTTTTAGAGGCCCGCAAGGCATTCGCTCACCTGACATTCACCGAAACACACGCCACAGGCGACGATGCCAAGCCGTTCGCCGTCGACTATGGCGGAAAGAAACCGTCGTACGACACCGCCAAGAGTGCCGCTCAGAGACGCCTTCTTGCTTCGGCAGGCAGACGCCTGGCCCTGATGGTCAATACGGCCCTCGACGGACCGTCGATCGCAATCACGGGCGTGAACGCATCCGAAAACGTCACGCTCGTTGCGGCGACGCCGGTCGCACCGATGGCAGCGGCGCCGAACTACATCGCGAGCGACAACTTGCAGGATGTCGGCAACATCTTGGCGCCGCTGTCCACCGCGACAACGCTCGTTGTATTCGATATCGACGATACCTTGCTGGCGATGCCATTCGAGAAGGGGAGCACGACGCAGCACACATTCTTCGGCAGCGACACATGGTTCAGTTGGCAGGTCGGAATGGACAAGCCCAAGCGCGTAGCCTGCTTGTTCGATTTCATCGGCATCAACTACGAGACGGGAACCATGATCCCGACACCGCATGCGGCCGACGCCGTAAGAGGCGTGTCGTCGGACAAGCTCATACTCACCGCACGCAACCCTTACTACCGCGAAGGTACGGAGCGCGAGCTGAGCGATGCGCATATTCCGTCGCCAGCTCCGATTACCGCACGGCCGAACGCCATCGTGTTGTCTCCGGATTTATCGACAGCGATGACGTACATCAACGGCATCTTCATGACGCGCGGGTACAACAAGGGCGAAGCCCTGATGGGCCTTCTCAAAGAGCTCGGTGTCGATCACAAGTACACCGACGTTGTACTGGTGGACGATGGTTGGAAGAACCAGCTCCAGATGAACGCTGCCGTTTCCGCGCGCGGAATTCAATTCCACGGCTTGCTCTACACGGGCGTGAAGACCGATCCGTCGAAAGACGTCGTTGACGGTCCTATGAAACCTTTTGTCGTGACTGACGATCAGGCTCGGCAAGCGACGGCGGCGTATAGCGCGTGGCGCGAATCGCTCAAGAGCGCGTATCCGGAACGTGCGCTACGGTTTGAAAAGCACGACTGTGCCGAATAGCGATGGCGACGAGGCTCAGGGTAGGGGGCCTCGTCCAAAAACGCCGAGCAGACGATCCATGATCTTTTGACGTAGATCTTGTGGATCGTGCCATACGACGTGATTGAACTGGCGTGTATCAAAGTGCACATTGGGCAGATCATCTTCCCGCACACTCCAAATCACGGGTTTGGCGAGGCCGAGCGCGAAGCCGGCCTCGAAGTAGGCACCGCGATTTTGGGTCGTGACGTCGACGACGACAAAACGGCTTTGGCGGATCAACGCCATGATCCTGTCGTCGATCTTGTCGGCGTGGGCATCGGTATCCACGCGTACCGGTCGGTAGCCGGCGCATTCAATGCCAGGTTGCAGGCCATCCGACCAAACACTTGCGAGGGTAGGGTCGAACGACATCGCGACGAACGCGATATCTGCGGAGGTTGGCGTAGCGGCCGTCAGCGCCGTGACGCGGTCCCAACCGGTGGGAGTGACGGTCCATTTGGGTTCAAGGTCGGCACCTTCCGCGAGATGTCGCTCGCTCAATGTCGCCAAGTGGTAGGCGAATTCCGCCGGCGTTTCAGACCACGCGAGCACGTGATCAACGTCGCGTACGATCGGCACTCCTGCGCCCGGATGCGCGGAAAGCGTTGCCATCGCCAGAAGCAACGCGTCCTGCTTCTCAGGCACGGACCGCTCGCGCCAACTGCTCTTGAAGTGCTCGATGTCGGCCGCAGAAAGTCTCGCCCTCCGGCCCTCAAGTCGAGTGTGGCGAATCCAGCACGACATGCGGATCGTCCAAGGCATTCCATCGTGGCGAAGGTTCACTCTCGCTTCTTCAGATATCTCGAATTCGCCGCAACGAGCGCAGTTGCACCAATTTCCGCGAAGCTGTACTTGCTCGCAATCGCAAATCAGACAGGTCGGCACGAAATTACTCTTCCGAATTCGACGTGGAACCGAATAGTAACGTAACTACGCTGCGCGCCGAAAATGGGATGATCGAGGGCAAGAGGGTTACTTGAGATGTGGACTAAGCTACCAGCTCGAAATCGACTGCTGTTGGTATTGAGCTCGCTGTTAGTGGCGAGTGGTTTGTCTCGACGAGCCAGAACGGTGAAATTCATTCCATGGGTGCGCTAGCTCGAGCCGGTAAGGGACCGACACTCCATCGTGTGGAAACGATCGCAGAGTACGTCTCCACTGTAGAGAGCATTGTTTCTGCAGGCGGCCGCACCCGCTGGTTCCGAGGCGTTTCGCGAGCGGCACATCGATTGATTCCAACTGCTCTGCGCGACAGCGTAGTCGTTGCTGACGCTCGGCTCAATCCGGTGACCGATGACAAGCAATTTCTAAGATCTGATGGCTACATTGTCGCAGGCCCAAGACCAGCGGCTATGTTGCGCGAGTTCAAACGCCTATGCGGAGCAAGCGGCTTCCGGATTCGTCTCAGGAACAATTTCCAATGGCTATTTTTGATGCAGCACTACGGTATACCAACGCGTCTTTTGGACTGGTCAAAGAACCCACTGGTCGCTTTATATTTTGCTTTGGCCGGTCGCGCATCCCTAAGCAGGTCTGAAGGGAAAGAGGCGGTTGATGAATTCTCGGAACAATGCGGCGCTGTTTACGTTCTTGATCCCGGACATCTGAATTCATCGTTTGGTGGGCCTGATGCGCCAATTGATGTCGTTGCCGATTTCAAGCAATGGAAGCACTACGTTGACGCGGGCCCCGGAGCGTTCGATCCAATCGCGATCCATGCTCACTTCGTCGACGAACGAATGCGATCGCAATTCGGCGCTTTCACCCTGCACGGCTACAACACTTGGCGCCTAGACTACTACGATCATATCCGGTTGAAATTGCACAAGATACTCATTCCTCACGCTCTTTTTCCGCGACTGCGCAGATCCGCTCGATTGCTCGGCATGACCGAGGAGTTCTTGCTCCCTGATTTCCTTGGTTTGGATAAATCGGGCTTGGCCCGTTCTATTAAGACTCTGGAAGAAGCCCGCTTTAAGGCGGATCTTGCAAAATGGCGCGCGCGAATGAAGGCGTTGAAGTAGTTCTATCCTCTAAGAGTTCGCGTTCGAAGAACTCCGACTGAAGGCAGGAATTAACTGGTGGAGTGTTCTACTGCGATTTTGAAGATGCCGCCGGTCGTTGCGGCAGCGGCAGAGACGCGGTTTTCATGCGCTTCGATCGTGCTGGCGAATGGAAATGGCAGGACACATCCGCCGCTCCCCATTTGGGGTAGTCACGGCGTAGAATTTTGCTCTTCGCAGGCGAAAGTTCATTGGCACACCGGAAGCTGCTTCACTACGAAGTTCGTCCACGCGCTGAGCGCGCGTTGCAGGCCGTCGACATAGCTGGGAAAATTTGTCGAATCGAGGTCTGCATGCCCTTCTCCGTCACCTTCGACGCCGCGCTTGCTTGCGTCGCGATATGCCCATGCTGCGGCGACCGAGACGCCCGTCGCTCGACTGATCTCAATGTTCGTGAATTCGATGGCCAGCCACGCGCCCGGTTCCTCGGCCACTGTGTTTGAGAGCGGGCGAAATCTCGCACCAGGGCAGCGCTCGTCGAGTTGCGCCGCGACGACCATCGGCAACGACTCCTTCAGAGGAGTTGCCCAACGCTCTTGCTCTTTGAGAACAACTGCGTATTTCCCTTCGCGAACGACGAGCTGAGGCCGGTCGACAATCTCCGGAACCGTGACGGGGCCGACCAGTACCAGGGGCAGATTGGACCGGTCCGCCACGGGAACGTGTTCAACCGCGTCCAATGTATACAAATGCTCCGGGGCGGATGCGCAAGCGCCGATGAACAGGGCAAGGGCCGCAAGCATGCTTCGCTGAGTCGTTCGGGCGCTCATGGCTCTTTCACCTTTCCGCGTGCAAACGACTCGGGATGTTTGTCCAGATAGTCCGCGAGTATCCGGACCGAATCGGCGGCGTGGCCGATGCTGCGCAGCGTCGAGCGCAGATCATTCTGCAGCAGCGCGTCCGGGCCGATGAAGCGCCCCGTCTGTTTCAGCGTGGTGCTTGCCTGCGCAAACGCCGAGCGCATCTCCGGCGCCACCTGGGTGTCGATGTTGCGCGTCAGTCGGTCGACATCGACCAGCGCTGTAGATGCATTGCTCAACACGGCGTCAAGGTGGGTACCAATACGATCGAGCGGTAGCTGATCGAGCTTGTGTGCGATGCGAACTACGGTGCTCTGCAGTTCTTCGAGGTTGCCGGGAGTCGTCGGTAGCGGCATCGGAGTCAGTTCAGGGCGCGCGGCGACTTTCGCGGCGTCTGGGTAGAAGTCGATCGCGATGTACAGTTTCCCAGTAAGCAGGCTCGCGGTACGCAACTGCGCGCGCAAGCCCTTCTCGATCATCCGCGTCATCAGTACATGCGCTTGCTGATCGGGCCGCGCGCCGCCTTCGAGGTAACGCGATCGTACCCGCTCGGGATAGATATTGATGAAAACCGGAAACAGAAACTTCTCCGTCTTTGCCTCATATTCCACCTTGATCCCTGTGACCTCGCCGATTTCAACGCCGCGGAAATCGACGATCGCACCCAGCGACAGACCGCGCAGCGATTCGTCGAAGTTCAACACGTAGTTTTCGACGACGCGATCCGGGGATTTCACCGCAGTAGAGTGGTCCGGTGCCAAGTGGAATTCGCTGCCCTGTGGCGCGCGCGCCTGTGCGGTCGATCCAGGCGGTGCTTCAAGCGCAATGCCGCCAGCAAGGATGGTACTTAGGGATTGGGTTTCGACGCGAAATCCGTCGGTGCCGACGGCGACATCAACGCCACTCGCATGCCAGAAGCGCGTGTCGTCCGTGACGAATTGATCGTACGGATTGTTCACGAACAGGCCCAACGTGATGCCATGGCCGTCGGGGTCGAGCGATACGGAGCTGACTTGGCCGACCTGGATGTGCTTGAAATAGGCGGGCGATCCAACATCGAGTGAGCCGAGGTCGTCCGCATGCAGGACATACGCGGTGCCTTTCATCGCCTCGGTTACCACTGGTGGCGTTGTGAGACCGACGAACGTGCGAGCAGGAGACTTGCTGGTGCCAAGGTCCGCCGCAATGTAGGCGCCGGATAACAACGTGCCCAGTCCCGAAACACCTGCGGCGCCGAGACGTGGACGCACCACCCAGAATTTCGTGTCGCTTACCAGAAACGGTTCGGCACCTTTCTCCAACTCCACCGTCACTTGGACGCTGTGGTGATCGGGTGTGAACGTGACTCGACTAACCAAGCCTACGTCGACGCTCTTGTAGCGTACTTTCGTCTTTCCTGGCTCGAGGCCTTCGGCATCGGTAAAGCCGATAGTAATCACCGGACCCTGATCGAGGTATGCGCGCACTCCTACCCAACTGCCGGCCAGGGCTGCCACGAGCGGTACGATCCAGATCATTGATGGCCGCCAGCGATTGCGCGCCGTGCGGGCAATCGCGAGAGGGACTTCGTCAGGATCGCGTTGCAGCTTCTCGCTCATGGCTGACCTGCTCGACTGCGATCTTCGATGCCAGCACCACTTGTCCGATCCCATATCAGACGCGGATCGAACGCCTGCGCGGCATACATCGTCAGGATCACGACGGCGGCAAACGCCAGCGCCGCCGGACCCGGAGTAATCGTGGCGAGTCCGCGAATCTGGACCAATGCCGTCAGCAGGGCGACGACGAAAATATCGAGCATCGACCAGCGTCCGACGAATTCCACGAGACGAAACAATACGGCGCGTTCGTTCGCACGCCGTTGCCAGCGCAAATGCACGCTGAGAACCAAGCCGCTCAAGACGATGAGCTTGAGCAAAGGTACGAAGATGCTCGCGAAGAAAACGAGAAGGGCAAGCGGCCACGATCCCGATGACCACAGCGACACGACGCCGCTCATGATCGTGCTGTCCGCTTCGAAAGTAGCCGTCCGTGTGTGCAGGATCGGCAGCAAGTTCGCGGGCAGGTATAGAACCGAAGCAGCGATCAACAGTGCCGTGGTCCGTTGCAAGCTCTTGGGCTTGCGCAGAAACAGCGGGTGTCCGCAGCGCGCACAGCTGCAGCGCGCGGTGCCGGGCGGTGATTCGGAGACGAGATCGCACACATTGCAGCGCTGCAGACCGCGACTCGCTGCCGAGCGGACGTTCAAGCGCGCGGTTCCCGCGCCCAGAAATCGGTGTGCGCGAACGCCAGCTTCGCGGACGCACTCAGGATCATGAAAGCAGCCAACGCGCACATGCCGATACCCAAGGAAATGTGCGCGAAGTCGCCGAGCTTGACGATGGCAACAACGCTGCCAAGTACAAAGATCTCGACCATGCTCCACGGCAACAGGTGCTGACGAACGCGAAGCAAAGTGCCCTGCAACAACGACCAGCGTCGTCGGCTCAAAAGCAAGGCGCCAAGACAAACCAGTTCGATCGCAGGCAAGAACACCGTCATCAGCAGAACGGCGGTCGCAACAAGTGCCATGCCGTTCGCATATAGCGCATGCGCTGCACCAATCAGCGTGGAGGCAGCGGCCGTTCCGTTGGCTTCGATGGCAACGACAGGGAACACATTACCGAGCACGAAGCAGATTGCCGCTGCAACGACAAGGGCGAGCGTGTCCTCCGGCGCCCGATCGGCAGCGCGATGAACGACTGCGCCGCAGCACCAGCACTGCGCTGATCGAGACGGTGCGTATGCCTTGACGTACTGCGGCATGTCGCAAATGCCACAAACAACCAAGAGCGCGGGAGCAGCAGGAGTTATCGCGTGTCCTCCTATGAAGTGAGCCAGTCTCCCACATGGGTCGCGACGGCTGAAATCCCCCAAAAGGGGGAATGCTCACCGCTTCGAACAGACCTGTCGGCTGCAGCGTCCGCTTCCGATATACAGGTGGACGCCGTCAGAACTTGATGGAGGCAAACGGGCAGGGCTAACGAATCTTCTCCCTTCACGCTCGGCTTGTCCGAGTAACGTTGAAGCTTTCGACGGAATGAATGTCGGGGAGCTCAACTGCAACACGTGTCAGTGAGTGACCGCGTCCTGCTCCGCTGGCATAGACGTGAAACTCCAGGCTGTAGTGCGTGCCGTCGAATGCCACCGACAATGTGTCTGGCTCCACCGACAAACCGCGCTCCTTCATGAACGCAAGGATGCTCTGTTCGTGAGGACGCGCCCCTTCGCGGTAACGCAGTGTCACGACGATACCCATGCGTCCCGGCAGATGCCGCTCCAACGCGGGGATCGCAACCATGCACGCCATGAACATCGCGACCAATATCAGTGCCGCGCCGACGAACTGGATGCCAACCAGTATGCCGACGGCGGATGAGGACCAAATGGACGCCGCCGTGGTCAAACCACGAATGCTGGCGCCGCCCTTTACGATGACGCCGGCGCCGAGGAAGCCGATACCCGTGAGCAGGGCGGCTACGATACCGGCAGCATTCACTTCACTTGGTCCGATTACTCGACCGAACCAGTGGTCGCCGAGGCCGGCAGCGGAGGTAACCGCGCAACTCGCCATGCTGACCAGGCAGTAGACCTGCGTACCAGCGGCGCGCCCGCGGAAGAACCGCTCGTAGCCGATTGCCCATCCGAGCAGAAATGCGATCGCGGTATACTCCGCAACCAAGAGATCCGAATGCGCTAGGACTGGCATCTTTCGTCTATGGCATGGGCAAATCGGCTCACCGCGTCACCGACGATGCCGCAGCAGCGCCTGACTCTTGCAGCCTGCAGAGTTTCGACCATCAGCTGCGCGATGTTCTTACTCATGTCAGCACCTTCGCTGCGTTTCATCTTTGGAATTGTTCGCGCGGAGTGTGGCGAAACGTAGCCCCCGAATGGGGTATCCGTGCGCAACTCGCGACTTCGGCAGATCCTAAAAAAGCCCTCCCTGGTAACGGGAGGGAAACGGCACCGTCTCTGGGAATCGTTGCGCGGTGCTCATCGACATTGATCTATACCCTCGAGGCCTGTAGACACAGGGCGGCCTCGGAATACGGGCTCGGGCTCTTGATCCCGGCCGGCAGCGCGCATCGTTCGCGGCAATTACGAGTAGACGTGTTCCCGTTTTGCAGTCACTGGAATGACGACACCAATTAGTTGACCCAAGTCTGCGGCACGCGATACCGCTTCTGCGCGTGTCTTCGCGCCAAGCTTCAGGAACACCCGTTTCAGGTGAGACTTGATCGTTTCCGGCGTGACCCTCAATGTCTGAGCTGCACGCTTGTTCGACTGGCCTTTCGCGACCAACACGAGCACCACACGTTCGCGCGCGCTCAGGCGTTCGCTCGCTCGAACGCAATGGCGGACCGTTCGTTGCTGAGCTACATTGCTCGTCGTCTGATGCGTCAGAATGGTCCGAAGGTAAGGGTGTAGCGCTGACAGTTGTGGAGTTGCCACGTACGGGGACCGTTCTGCCACCTGCTCGAGCAGCGAACTGCAGGAGCGACCGGCGTCAACCCAACATTGCAGAAGGCCGACTCGTTCGCCTCGATGCAGTGCGCGTACGAGCAAGCGACTGGTCAGATCCTCTTCACCACTTTCGCTCAGTGTTCCCGCAAGTTCCAGTGTGAGGTGGAATGCCGCGTAGTGCCGTTGTGCACTGGTGGCGGCGCCAAGGAGTGCACGCAGCGGCGCGACTACGTCAGCCAGGCGTCCCTGGGCCACCACTACTCGCAGGTGCGCTAATGCGCACACAGACGCGATCTCATCACAAACGTAGGATGCGGCAGGATGTGCCTGCGCATGGCGCTGCATGGCCGACACTTCTTGTCGAGCGCTCGCGATGTCATCCCGCGCGATCAGCATGCGGACTCTCTCGGCCATCATGGTGAGTACGATACGTGCGCACAGCCTCTGCTCGCCGAGCAACTGGCCTTCATTGAGCACCATCGCTGCGTGCTCGCACTGCCCGCGATGCTGCGCGATGCGCGACAAGAGCGAGTACGCGCGGATGATCACATCGGGTGTCCCTTGCGCGTGGATGATCGGCAGGCGACTGAGCAGAAGTTGTTCGGCATGGTCCAGATAGCCGAGCTCGTATCGGACGCTGGCTAATACCGCGGCCGCCGAAGCCGCGGCGATCGAATCACCGAGCCCTGCAACGTCCGCCATGCACATCGCGTCGGTCGCGAAGCGCGAGGCCGTGATCAACTGCAGCCGTTCGAGCGCCGCGGCGGCCAGAATAGCCAAGTCGAGAACGCATGCGAACGCGTCGCACGGCGATGTCGTAATGCTCGCCATTGGCAAAGCGTAGAGTTCAGACCAACGCGACAGACGCCAATATCCGAAGCGCAGCAGTACACGCGTCAAATGACTGCGACGAGCATCGCTCGCGGCGTCCGAAAGTTCGAGCAGAAGACCGACGGGATCATCCGACAACGCCTTGCCGAAGCTGCGGATGTGCTGAACCTGCGTTCGATATCGTGTTGCCGCAGGCGGTTCGAGTTCGTGCAGTTGGGAGGCAACCGAGTCCGCAAGTTCCAAACCTTCGCGGGGCCGCGATTCCAGCATCCAGCGCCAGGAACGAGCTAACCGAGCTCGTATCTGTCGCACGAGCAATCGTGGTTGCCTGACGGCCACGCGGAATTCCTGGCCAAAGAATTCCACATGCGCCTGATTGCCCATCCAGCCGGGGCTCAAATCATCCAATTCGCGCGAGGTTCCGGTCATGATTGCGCGCCGCTTAGAACGTGGCGCAGGCTAACCGCGACGGAGCGCTTGCTTCTATTGGGGAAATACCTAATGGGGATTTACAAGGTAGCAAACTCCCGTGCAATCCCTGGTGTGCGCCTGCGGTCGCGGCTGCAAAAAGCTTGACGCATCCTCCGTCGCAGCAACGGGCAGCAACAGTTCGACACATGCCCCGCAAGGCTGAAGGTTCCGAGCGGTGATCGTGCCGCAGTGCGCTTCCGCGATCGTGCGGCAAATCGCCAGCCCCATCCCCATGCCGCGCTCCTTGGTCGTATGGAACGCTTCGAAGGCGCGCTGATGATCGGAAAATCCTGGGCCTGTGTCTCGGACTGCGATACTGACGTGCGTCGCATCGACAACGCGAGTGATCAAGATGATCCTTCGAGTAGATTTGGAGGTGTCGTCGCCGATGGCGTCGATCGCGTTGTGGATGAGATTTGTCAGGACTTGTTGAATCTGCACGCGATCGGCGTCGACTAGCGGTAACGCTGTCGCCAAATCCAAGTCCGACGTCACCTGCGCGCGGTACAATTCGCTGAGCAAAATGTCTCGTGTTTCGCGCAGAAGACTGTTCACGTCCACCTGAGCGCGCGATATAGGCCCGTAACGATATAGCGCCCGGACGCGTTCGACGACGTCAGATACATTGCGCGCATCGCGAACTATGCGTTCCATCGTTTGCCTGGCCCTCACCATGTTGGGGGGAGCAGCTGATAGCCACCTATCGCAGGCCGCTCCGTTGGCAGCGATCGACGACAGCGGCTGATTGATCTCGTGTGCGATGGAGGCCGACAATTCCGCTAAAGTTGCCATGCGAGAAGCCTTCTCCAACGCGTCTTGGCTGGCTTTCAACTGTTCGCTCACCTGCACGCTGTCATCGATATCGACGGCGAATCCGTACCAGTGATTGGCGCAACCGTTGGCATCGCGAATGGGCTCGCCGCGTACCTCGAACCACCGATATGACCCCGTCGGTCCGCGCAGACGGCATACCATGGAAAATGGCTCCGCTCTTACGCGCGCTAGGTCCCAAGTGCGCACCGTCATATCGGTGTCGTCGCGATGAACACGATCGCGGAGTCTCGAGCGGTTGTCGCCTGGGGCGATGCCGAGATAGTCTGCGGCACGCTGATTGAGAAACCCGATCGAGCCGCTCGCATCGAAGCACCAAACAAAAGCGGGTACCGAGTCGATCAGCAGTCGCAGCGTGCGCTCTCTCTCCCGAAGGGACTCGTCTGCGCGGCGCAGGTCATCGACATCGGTCAGATGAACGTAGAAACTGATGACACGTCCCAGCTCATCCGATAGAGGGCGGGCCTGCGCGCGACACCAGCGGTAGGTCCCATCCCGCGTGCGAACGCGATAGCAATACCGAAAGGGTTGGCTCGCGTTCGTGCTGCGCACCCATTCTTGAAGAACCAGTTGAGCGTCGTCGGGATGAATAAAGGTGACCCACTTCGTGCCCACAATCTCCTCGAACGCAACGCCAACGAGGCTGAGAAATTCGCGGTTGACGTACTCCAGCGTTCCGTCCGCGGACATGATGCTGATCATGCCGGGCAACGTCTCGAGCAATTGCCGCACATGCGCTTCGACGGGGGCGCAACCGTGGATGCTTCTTTGGCTCATCCGTTTCTCCAACACTCGACCGGTTCTCGATTCTGGCGCGCCGACTCTCTAACGTTTGGGCAGCCGAAGCGAATCGTAGGGCGGGTGAGTCGTCGTAACGACTGTGTAAGCGCACAACGGTCGTTGTGGATTTCCCCAATGTGCGGGCATCGATGCCGTTGCTAGCCTGCCGGCTTGCCAGAAGCAGAAGTTCAGCCAGCCGCAGACCCTGCTGGGCGTCATTTCTGTTTCCGAGGAGCTGGCGCCTTCACAACTCATTGGCAGGAACGGTAAGTGCGAGCGATGTGGCACATGGAAACGACGTGATACTGAAGTGATAGCATTGATAGGTTGGCGGAGGCACGTCCATGTCAGACAGGAGTGCGCAGATCTCCACTAGGTTGCGCGAGAAGCTGCTTTTGCTCGCGCGGGATCCGTCGTTCGTCGTCGATCGCACGTATTCGGTCCTGATGGAATTGGACGAGGACTATGCCGCGCTCGCACCGACGGCGCGACGGGACGTGCTGGATTCCATCGGCATGTTCCTCAGCATGTGGTTCTTGTGCATCATTGAGGGGCGACCGCCCGCTCCGAACGAATTGGAACTGCTAGCTGAAGCCGGTCGGCGTCGGGTACATCAGGGCATCGGTCTGAACTCGCTGCTGCGCGCTTTCCGCGCCGGGTCGAAAGAAATTCTGAACGCCTATGTCGAACTTGGCCGTGACGATGACGCCCTGCGCGACGAGCTGTTCTTCGTGGTAACACCGTTTTTGCTGGAGCGTTCCGACGTGATGGCGCAAGCCATTGCGCAGGCGTATTTGGACGAACAGTTTCAAGGCGCGCGCTGGCGCGACGCGATGCGTTACGAGCTGTGCAGCGCAATTTTTGGCGCATCCGCCGATTTCCAAAGCTTTCAGAAAGCCGCCGAGGCGCTAGGCGTCGAGCCAAACGGGCTGCGCGTCGGACTGGCAATGAACCTGGATGTCTCCGGCATCAGTCCCCCGAGCTTGGAACGCGAGCTGGACCGATTCACACTGTCCCTGGCGCGACACCTGAAAGTGCAGCACAACGAACTCGTACGTGTCATGCGGCACGGACGCCTGCTGGTCTGGGTGCCGTGCGCGCGCGGGGATTCCGTTGTCACGACCGACCGCCGCATGTTCACGCTCATGTCTGCGGCGGTACAGATGCTGCGGCCGGTGTGTTCGGTCGGCATCGGCCTGATGAATCAGGGGCCGAATGGATGGGCTGCAACCGCACGCGAAGCAATACTCGCATTGGAATCCAGCCTCGCTGTTGATCCTCCTGTGCGAGTGCGTTCGTTCTCGCAGATCGCCATCAACGAAAGTGTGCGCTACGCCGATACCACGCTGCGCTATCTGGATTCGCTTATCGAACGTCTCACGCGCGAGCCAGACCTCATGCCGACTCTGGAGACATACTTCCGACTTTCGCAACGAAGAAAGGCGACAGCCGCTGCTCTGGGCATCCACATAAACACGCTGACCTATCGTCTGGATAGGATCGAGACTCTGCTCGGCGCCAAGCTCACTGATTTCGAGAGCCTGATCAATCTCTACATCGCGATAAATCTGCGTCATGGAAGCACAGGGGTCGTCACGAATGGGGACCTAAGTGAACAGCGCGCAGATCACGTATCGCTGCATGTCGCTTCGAAGTCGCCGCGCTTAGCTTAGGTCTGAATCGACACCCTGCCGAATGTCGCGTTAGGCCGTATCCTCGGGAGGGGCAGTTTTCCCGCGAGCCGCTGCCAAAGTGAAGTGGAATGTCGCACCGCTTCCGCCATCTCCGTCGGCCCAGATCCGTCCGCCTTGCGATTCGACGATCGACTTGCAAATTGCCAAGCCCATGCCGCTGCCTTGTGCCTTCGTCGTAAAGAAGGCGTCGAATATCTGATCGACTTTGTCCGGGCGCAGCCCGGGCCCGGTGTCATGAATGGAAACCTGGATGTGGCCGTCCTCAACCAATCTGGACTTCACCGTCAGCACGCCGCCCTCATCCCTCATCGCCTCAATGCCATTGAGCATCAGGTTCATGAGCACCTGCTGAAGTTGCACGCGATCCGCCACGGTCACGGGAAGATCGTCTTTCAGATCGGTGCGGATCGATACGCCATGCTCGCGGGCCTCACCTCCCATCATCTCGGCCATCTCGCTGATGATTTCATTCATCGCGACCGACTCCCGTTTGGGAGGCGTCTTCTTGTACAACGATCGCAGGCGGTTGATGATCTCCGAGGCAAGCGAACCGGCTTCGACGATTTTTTCCGTTCCCTTGCGAACTTGAGCTATTTCGGGCGGGTCGCGCTCGAGCCAGCGCAAAGATGCCTTCGCATGAGCAATCGTGACGGTGACGGGCTGTGCGAGTTCGTGCGAGATGGAGGCCACCATTTCTCCCATCGTGCTGACCCGGCTCGCATGGGTAAGATCGGCCTGCAGCTGCTCGGCGCGTTTGCGATCTTCAATGTCCGTTGCCGCGCCACACCATTTCACAATCGTGCCGCGCTTGTCCCGTACCGGCACGGCGCGAATCAGGAACCAGCGATAGACGCCGTCGAATCCGCGGCGCAGCCGCCCTTCATATTCCAGTGGTTTGCCGGTCGTTTCGGAAGTGCGCCATCGCTCGGCGATTCGGTTGAGATCGTCAGGGTGAATCATTTTCGCCCATCCTGACGCTGACGCTTCTTCCGCGCTCAAACCTGTGTATTCGAGCCAACGTCTGTTCATGAACGTGCGATTGCCCTTGGCGTCTACAACGAAAGCCAGGGCAGGCATTGTTTCGATGGCGTCGCGGAATTTCTTTTCCTGCTCCTTCAACTGGCGAATGCGCATTTGATACGCGGCCCAGAGCAGTGCGAAGAAGGCGAGCACGTAAAGCCCACGGAACCAGGTCGTCTGGTACCAAGCGGGCGCAATGTTGAAGTCCAGACGCGCTCCCTCTTCATTCCAGACCCCGTCGTTATTGCAGGCTATTACTCGAAAATGGTAATCGCCGGGACCAAGCCCGGTATAAAAAGCGTCACGACGGGTGCCGGCGTCCACCCAATCTCCATTCACTCCTTCTAGCCTGTACCGAAAACGTACCTTCTCGGGCACGACGAGGCTCAAAGCCGTGAAGTCAATTTGCAGATCGGTTGTTCGCGGAGGCAGGACTAGATTCGTCAGCGAACCGGCTTGTTTGCCATTCGCTTTCACAGACCGAATCAAAACAGGGGGACGAACTGCATTTGTGGAGATGTTGGCAGGATCGACCCACACGACACCACCTGTCGTAGAGAACCAAAGTTTGCCGTCGGTTCCCTGAATCTCCTGATTGGTTTGCCCCCCCGCCAATGTGCCTGGAAGGCCGTCGAAAGAGTCGAAGATGCGATACCTCACGCGATAGGAGGAATCATCCAAGGCTTTTTGGACTTCGGTTGTTGGGACCTCGACTACGCCCCTGGTCTCAGCTAACCACAAACTGCCATTGGAAGCCTCTTCAACTCCCATTAGGGGCCCGAATGTTTCGACATCTTCAGGGACGATCCGCCGGAATCGATTTCCGTCGAAGAGAGTCAGCCCCAATTCTCCAGCAACCCACGTATGCTGCTCTCGGCCGTTAATTGCTCTTACGTCCCCAACCAGAGACTCATTAGCGGCGAAAACTCTCTGGATGTTTTCATCTTTCAAAAGGATGATTGTGCCACCCTCGTATCCGAACCATGCCCGGCCCAACCAATCCGTGAAGGCTGTCGTGGGTGACAACTTTACGAGTTCTGACGCCGTTTCAGGGCGATGCCATACTCCTTTTTTCCAAAAGAACACGCCCTGGCTTCCAGCAGCCAGCCAGAGCGCACCGGAACCGTCTTCGGTTGCCTCGAACCGTGCGCCTATATATGGCTTCGGGAATGAGGTCGGTAGTGCAATCGTGGTGTAGTTTCCCGCCTGATAGCGATAGATGTTCTCCGTGCAAAGCCACCAAATCGCGCCAGAGGGGTCACGGTACGCTGATATGGATTCGGTGGTTTCGCTGGGAATCGGATTACTACGATCAACGCGTCCCCCGTGAACCCGGGCCATGGAAGCCATGTTTCGAACCCAGGCGTCTCCGGCATCTCCCGCTGCCAAAACAGCATGCAGGGTATTGAAGGGGAGAATGATCGGTACCAGGTTCGTTTTGCGGAAGCGATCCAGACCGTTGTTGGTCCCAACCCAGATATTTCCTTCGTGGTCTTGAAGAATGGTGCGGACAAAATCGTCGCTCAATCCATCTTTGGCGGTGAATGACTCGACCGCGGTGCTGAATTCCTTGATCCGACCTTGCAGCAGCTCGGGAGCAGGAGCACGACGAAGCCCGTCGCCCACGCTGGTGATCCACAAGGCGCCATCGTTATCAAAGAGAATTGCCTGGGAACCGACCTCGACTTCGGTGTCGTCGGGAGGCTGCCGCTTGTCGGATAGAGGGATGGGCCGGACGGATCTCGTAGTTTCAGCCATCCACAATTTTCCGCTAGCCGCATGTCCGATTTGCATCACCTGGCCGACTTGAATACCCGTCGGCTGAAACTGACTTGCGCCGGGTGGAAGAAAAACCAGCGTGTCCTCGGTAGCAACCCAAAGTGTTCCCTGACCGTCGAGAAAAGCTGTGTACGCATGCTTCCCAGGGAAATTCCAATCGCTCCCCACTTCATTCCATCGGTCACCTTCCAGCCGCGCCAATCCGCTGCCGGTCGCAGCCCAAATCGACCCTTTCCGATCCTGCGCGATACTCCATACCACTCCCGTTGGGAGTCCGTCGCGGACGGTGTAGTTCGCGGCGTTTCCGCTCCTCAGAAGGCTCATTCCTCCAGATCGAAAGCCGATCCAAAGGTCGCCATTGGCAAGCGCCAAAAGTGAATGAACTCCCTGGGCTGGGAATGGGCCGCCCGATTGCGGCTGGTATTGCTCGAAAACAACACCGTCGAATCGATACAGTCCGTCGGCGCTTCCCAGCCAAAGATAACCATCCGCGGATTGTGCCAATGCCGTAACTACACTCGGCGCGCCGTCTTTCGGACCCCACGCTGTATGTGCGAATTGGGCGATCGTCAGATCGCTGCTGCCAAATGCGGCAGAGCACCAGCATGCAAGCACGAGAAAAAAGCGGACCTCCAGCCTCAGAACAACATCTCGGGCACTGGCGATAAAGGTCCTGCGTCCTCGCGTGCCGGAGAAATCCAACCGATGTCTGCGCGAGAGCACTGACATCAGCGGGGGGGCGTCTTAGCGCTCCGGACACGCGAATCGCCACGGAGAAATCGTTCGCTCAGAAATGCCGATCGCACGATTGCGTCTCCGATTTGCGATTCCCGAAAACCAGGTCAATCGCCAGGTTTTTTGAGTTTACTCCTGCTTTGTCCTGGTTTTTTTTGAGCAGCGACTGGGCCAGCCGGAGTAGCCTCGGCACATCACCTCACGGCTCCTATTGGATGTCCCTTGTTGTTGCGTACAAGGCAGGCATCATTCCGGGGAAGCAAGGGGAAATCGCGCTTTGGCGTATCGTCATTGTGGCAATGATCTCTCGGCTGTCATCGATTTCAAGCGATTGCATGACTCCAGAGGTGGCTGCCCTGGGCGTAGACATTGGTGACCGGCAAGAGCGAAAAGCGAAGGAGTGACGTGGTCGCGATCAGCACAGTTCGACTAGACCGTCAGCGACTTAGCGATATGCGAGCCTCGGCACTTGTGGTCATTCAATTTCGCCACGCGCCGCCTTCTCGAGATTCTCTGCGACAGAGCAGAGCAGTCGGTCAGCATCCACGGGCTTGAAGAAGACCGGTACTCCCAATCCTTCGGCCTCTTGCTGCAGCCTTTTCCCACCGGTAATCAGCAGGGCGGGGGTTCCCGGCCTTTCGGATTGAAGGCGGCGAAAAAGAGCAAAACCGTCGATCTCCGGCATGGCGATATCCGTGATCAAGAGATTGAACGTTCCCCACACGTGGCTCGCCAGAAGCGCTTGCGCCGAGGCGAAGCCATGTGCGACGTATCCTGCAGACTCCAGAAGGTTCTCCAGAGATTCCAATACTCGGTAGTCGTCGTCGACGACCGCTACGACACCGGGCTTACTCATGCGATATTTTTTCTGCACGGCCGTGCACCGGGACATCGAGCCTGGACGCAATCCGAACCAGCTCGGCCACAGAATGTGCTCGCATCTTTTTCATGATCCGGCTGCGATGCACCTGCAGTGTCACTTCGCTGATTCCAAGTTCGCTGGCCGCTTGCTTGTTGAGCAGGCCACCGATGACCAGCGGCAGCACCTCGTGCTCGCGTGGCGTCAGCAGTGCCAAGCGCGAGCGCAGATCTTCCAAGTCTGCAAGCAGCACACGCTCGGCGCGGTCTTTCTCCAGCGCGTTTTTGATTGCCTTGATCAGTTCCGCTTCGACGAAAGGCTTGGTCAGGAACTCGACGGCGCCCGCTCGCATCGCTTGTACCGCCTTCGGAATGTCTCCCGTGCCGGTCAAGAAAATGATCGGCGGGTGCGGCACGCCCGCGAGTTGTTTCTGCAATTCGAGTCCGGTCACACCAGGCAAGGCGAGATCCAGCACCAGGCAACTGGGGCGGTCCGCCTTGGGTGCGGCGATGAACTCTTGAGCGCTAGCGAAAGCAACGACCTCGAAATCCCACGCGTTCAGAAGGCTGACGACACCTTCGCGAACAGCCGAGTCGTCGTCGACGACGTAAACGATCTGATCGGCTTGACTCATCCGGGGAACTCCGATGCCAAGGGCAGTTTATTCCTGCAGGCAGCCGTCAACAACGCCCTATACCCTATGGAATTCTATAATTGAGCGTCAGCCTAGCGATCGCTAATATTGCGAGTTTAGCGATCGACGGACTCCGATTCCGGCTCGCTGGAGAACGATTCGGCCTTGTTGCAATGCTTGCGATACCTATTCGGAAGACTAAAAGTCGAAGTCGCGCCAGCGCTCGCATTTCCAAAGCCCAGATGCTGCATGTGCGTCGACGATCGATCCGCAAATAGCCAGGCACCCTATGGCCGTTACCTTGGCGGTCGCGAATTGTTCGAATACCTTTTTCAAATCCGAGATACCCACGCCGTGGTCATGCACTTCGATGACGACGCTGCTTAGCCAGTGGGTCGGAAGCTTGGAGAGTTGAACGTCCGCTTTAGTCACCGTGTCAAGGCTGCTCCGGCTGAAGATTGCCCAGTTTGCTGCTCAGAAAAAGTTGCGATAGAGCGCAGTAACTCGAACAGGGTAGGATCGACCTATTCGGAGGCGCATTCATGCGATCGCCTTTTCTCGGAAAATGATTTTGAGCGGGGCGCGTATGCGGAGCATGGGTTGGATAACGAAAAACCGCCGATACGGTTTACGGATTTTGTCGGCCGTTCTCCTGCTATGCGTGAACCTTGGCCTACTCCACGCCGAAGCGGTTGATCGAACGATCGGTCAGTTCGTACACACGAGCTGGTCCGCAAAGGACGGCGCGCCCGGCAATGTTTTCGCCCTCGCGCAGACGACCGATGGATTCTTGTGGCTTGGGACTACTCAGGGCCTCTATCGGTTTGATGGCGTCAGCTTCGAGCGGTATGAGCCGCAATCCGGACCGGCATTTCAATCCTCAAACGTCTTGTCACTCCTCGCCCTTCCAAATGGAGATCTGTGGATCGGCTTTCTCGAAAAAGGTGGAGTAAGCCGGCTGCGCGACGGAACAAATACCAACTACTCGGATTTGGACGGAGTGCCTTCGGGAAGTGTGGCCAGGCTAGTCCAGGATCGCGATGGAGCGATTTGGGCGGGGACCCAAGGAGGACTGGCTCGTTTCGAACACGAACGGTGGCAGAGAATCGGGGAGGATTGGGGTTTTCCGGAGGGCAGGGCAAAGGCTCCGTACGTGGATCGCAACGGAACTCTTTGGGTTGCCGCGCAAGGCACGGTGGTCTCCCTTCCGCGTGGCTCCAGAAAATTCCAGGCCAGCGGAATCAAAATTGGCTATACCTACCAATTCATCGAGTCGCCCGCTGGCGCGCTGTGGATGGCGGAAACAACGAGATCGGTCCATCCCCTGTTGCTTCCGACCGATGAACCTGGTCTCGAGATTCAGCTGGGATCGATGGGCATTCTCTTCGACGATGACGCCAGCCTGTGGGTAACGAGTCTCGGCGATGGGATGCGACGCGTTCCTTTTCCCGACAGACTGAATGGCCAGAAGATCGGCCAGTCCAGCGACGCCATCGAGAGCTTCACTTCCAAGGATGGTCTGAGCAACGACTACGCAACGTGCATCGTGAAGGATCGAGAAGGCAGCATTTGGGTCGGTACAGCAGCCGGCCTTGATCGGTTCCGCAGGGGTGCTTTGGCTCCAATCCTGCTGCCGGCGAAATTTGCTCAGAAAACGCTGGTACCGGGAAACGATAACGACGTCTGGATTTCCAGTACGAGTGCTGCCATGGCAAGGATTGAAGGAAATGCGTTGGAATTGGAGCCCGGTGGTATCAGTGGTAGATATTCTTTGCGCGATTCGCAGGGGACTATCTGGTTTCTCGGGAGCGCCAATCTATTCCAGATTGTCGAGGGTAAGCCGAGTTTGCTTGCCGACTACCCAGCCGGATTCGATACCGGGCTCGGCCCGGTGCTGGCCGAAGGTCGCTCAGGGACGCTCTGGCTGACAAATGGAGAGAGTGGACTTTTCTTCCTGAAAGACAAGCGATGGGAACGCCTCGAGATGCCTGCGCAGGTGGCCGGAAAAGAGGTGCTGGCCTCGTTCACAGATGTCGACGGCCGTGCTTGGTTGGGCTTTACCCGCAACACCATCGTGATTATTGACGGCACGAACGTTCGAACGTTCTCGGCGAGCGACGGTATCCAGGTCGGGTCGGTCAAGGCGATCACCGGCCGCGACCGTCATGTCTGGATTGGCGGGGAAGACGGACTTGCAGTTTGGGAGGGTGATCGCTTTCGCGCCGTCGCTCCAACCGATAGCGATACGTTCCACGGCGTCTCAGGCGTGCAGGAGGACTCCGGCGGCGACCTGTTTCTGAGCGAACAGCGTGGGGTGGTGTCCATTCCTGCTACTGACGTTTCGAAGATCCTCAAGGACCCTTCAGCTCGCGTCCGCTATCGACTCTTTGATGAGCGTGACGGGTTGCCGGGGCCAACCCAACAGTCAAGGCCTTACCCCAGTGCTGTGCAGAGCAGCGACGGACGCATTTGGTTTTCCACCTCCACGGGCGTGGCATGGATCGATCCCGCACATACTCCCAAAAACTTGCTCAAGCCGCCGATCGCCATTCGTTCAATCACCGCCGACGGAGCCCACTACACTTCGTCGGCGGGTTTAAGTCTACCTCCGCGGACACGGGACCTGACGATCGATTACACAGCTCTTAGCCTGGCAATTCCAGAGCGCGTCCGGTTTCGATACATACTGGAAGGTTCCGATACGAAATGGCAGGAAGTTGGGACGCGTCGCCAGGCGTTCTACACCAATCTTTCCCCGGGACAGTATGTATTTCGTGTGACGGCAAGCAACAACGATGGAATCTGGAATGAGGCGGGCGCCTCATTGAGCGTGGACATCGCGCCCGCCTGGTACCAGACGATTTGGTTTCGTGGGCTTTGCGTGCTCGCTTTCTTCGCGCTGCTCTGGGCCGTCTATCAAATGCGTATTCGCCATTTGCAGGAGCGCGAGAAGGAATTCCGCGAGGCGATAGAAGCCATGCCGGCCTTGGCGTTCGTTGCCGACCAAAATGGCGATCGCACGTTCTTGAATAAAGGATGGCTTGAATATACCGGCTTGAGCTCGACACAGGCCCCAAGTTCGGCGGTTCACCTCGACGATGTCAGGCGCGTCTTCGAACTATGGCGCGAGTCGCAAACGACCGGCCAACCACTGGATTGCGAAGCGCGGCTGCGCCGTGGATCGGACGGAGTCTATCGTTGGTTCCTGATACGCGCTGTGCCCGTGCACGACAAGCGAAGGATGATTGTCAAATGGTGTGGCGTGGCAACCGACATTGAAGATCGCAAACGTGCCGAGCAGCTCCAGGCCGATCTTACCCATGCCAGCCGGGTCAGCACGATGGGAGAAATGGTGGCCTCCATCTCGCACGAACTCGCACAGCCCATCACCGTCACGATCGCTCATGCAAAGGCATCTTTGCGCTGGCTTGCGCGCGACCCACCTGAAGTGACGCAAGCTGTCAAAGGAACGGAAAGAATCGTCGAAGCTGGCGCTCTTGCATCGGAGATCATCAACCGCCTGCGATCGTTGTACAAGAAGACGCCTCCCAAACGGGAGTCGGTCGCGATGAATGAAATCATTGGCGAGATGGCCGAGATGATGGGAGGTGAGGCCCGCGAGCATGGCGTATCGATCCGCACCGACCTGCAAGACGATCTTACGATGACGCTGGCGGATCGAGTGCAACTTCAGCAGGTGCTCATGAACCTGATGCTCAATGGCATCGAGGCGATGAAAGATACAGGCGGCGTGCTTTCGGTGAAGTCGCAATGGAGTGAGGACGGCGACATCCACGTTTCCATCCATGACGCGGGGCCCGGGTTGCCCCTGGGCAAGGTCGACAAGATATTCGACGCATTCTTTACGACAAAGGCGCAAGGCAGTGGCATGGGCTTGGCAATTTGCAAGTCGATCGTCGAATCGCTGGGCGGGCGGATATGGGCCGACGGCGATGGCGGAAGCGGAGCGACATTCCACTTCACTTTGGTGACCGAGCGCCTCTAGGACGTTGCAGTATCGGCATTCATGCGAGGAAGATCAGGGCCGTCCTTGCGGCCGAGCCCTCATCGGGTCTTGCGGCTACTTGGCTATGGACGCAGCAGCTTGTTCGATCAATTGCGCGACTGCCTGCGGATTGGAGACATAGACGACCATCGCATCCCCCATTTGGGGAATTCCACCGGGTCGTCCACGAGGCGCACTGTAACGACGCCAATTTTCGCACCCAGAGCGAAATTGATGGCACTCGCTCGGCCATAGAAAGCGTTGCGGATGAAATTGCAGACTGAAAAGATGGCGTCAGGCAGGGCGCACCGGCGCCACGCGCTGCTCTGCTACGGAGGTGCGCCCGACTCGCAGCGGGACGACGAAGCCGTACTGGTGTTGACGCAGGCATGAAGACCACCGTTCTCGCCGATTCTCGTCTACTGTCGGCATCTCGCTCACGCTCGGCGACGCGCATACCAGATTTCGTCGCACTCATGAAACCGCGTGTAATGTTGCTTGCGGTGTTTACCGCCCTTGTCGGCATAGTCATCGCACCGATACATCTCGACCTTTTGCATGGATGCGCTGCGGTTCTTGGAATCGCTGCCGGCGCCGGCGCCGCCGGCGTTCTGAACATGTGGTACGACGCCGACATCGACGCGGTGATGGCTCGTACCGCAATGCGTCCAATTCCGTGTGGCGCGATAGCGCGCGGAGAAGCACTCGCATTCGGGCTTGTTCTCGCCTGCGCCTCTGTGGCTGTCCTTGACGCTGCGACCAACTACATTGCAGCAGGGCTGCTCGCTTTTGCGATCCTGTTCTACGCCGTCGCATACACGATGTGGCTGAAGCGACGCACGCCGCAGAACATCGTCATAGGCGGCGCCGCGGGTGCGCTGCCGCCGGTGATCGGCTGGGCCGCCGCCACCGGCAACATCGGCTCCGAGCCGCTCGTTCTATTCCTGATCATCTTCCTGTGGACGCCGCCTCACTTCTGGGCGTTGTCGCTCAACCGGGCTGCCGAATACAGCCGCGCGGGAGTTCCCATGTTGCCGGTCGTTGCCGGACGGGCTGCGACCACTCGCCAGATACTTGCATACACACTTCTGCTGGTTCCGATCTCATTGCTGCCATGGGCGCTCGGGTTCGCCGGCGCTATTTACGGATCGCTCGTCCTCGTCGTCGGAACCATTTTCTTGACTCTTGCGTTGCGGCTGCACGCAAGCACGCCGACTGATCGCAGAGCCGCTCATCGTCTGTTTGCATTTTCCATCCTGTACTTGTTCGCACTGTTCGCCGCGCTTCTGGCGAACAACTGCGGCAATCGCACTTCTTCAACGCTTGTCTCAAGTACTCGTTCGATTCCTGCGATTGCGCAACAGGCGGAAGTCGGTCCCGCGCGTCGCGACTCGAACCACGTCGGCATGGCGGCAGCGTAGAACAATTGTGAACTGTCTTATCGCGCACCTGCCATCGTTGTGCTCATCACCGCGGCTCGCTGACAGCACCGAAGGCGTTCTCGATCCGAAAGACCGGCGGCGCAGACGATGAATCTGCACCGCCAGCACAGAAACCTGCTCGACCATTAGGAGAACCGAAATGACACAGGCAACCGAATCCTCCGTCGCGAACGCCGCAGCGAAGCCGGCAAAATCGCGCAAGCCGCTGCCCGCGCCGAACGCCGATTTCTACCAGCTCGTCGATATCTTGCCGCCAGATGAAATCGCAGTTGTCAGGCAAGTACGCGAGTTCATGGAAGCGAACGTTGCGCCGATCATCACCAAATACTGGGTCGAGGATTCGTTTCCGTTCGAGCTGTTGCCGGCGTTCAAGCAACTCGGCCTCGGCGGCGTCGGTTTGCAGGGTTATGGATGCAAAGGCGGAAGCCAGCTGTTGGCCGGCCTGGTGGCGATGGAGATGGCGCGTTTCGATGCCTCGATCGCGACTTTCTTCGGCGTGCACAGCGGCCTGGCGATGACGTCGATTCATTTCGGCGGCTCGGAGCAACAAAAGCAGAAGTGGCTGCCGGCCATGGCGCGTTTCGAAAAGATCGGTTGCTTCGGATTGACCGAACCGCTCGTAGGCTCCGGCGTGTCGGGCGGGCTGACGACGACGGCCAAGCGCGATGGCGATACCTGGATACTCAACGGCGAGAAGAAGTGGATCGGCAATTCTCCATGGTGCGATGTCGCGATCATCTGGGCGCGCGATGTCGCCGACGACCAGGTCAAGGGCTTCATCGTCGAAAACAAATCGACACCCGGATTCAGCGTCGAAAAGATTCACAACAAGATTTCGCTCAAGGTCGTGCAGAACGGCTTGATCAAGATGGAGAACTGCCGCGTGCCCGAGGAAAACCGGCTGCAGGCCGACGACTCGTTTCGTGACACGGCGCGCGTGCTGAAAATGACACGCTATTTCGTCGGCTGGGAAGCGACCGGCTGCGCAATGGGCGCTTACGAGCACACGCTCAAATACTGTCAGGAGCGCTTGCAGTTCGGCCGGCCGATCGCGTCCTTTCAGCTTGTGCAGGACCTGCTTGCCCGGATGCTGGCCAACATCACCGCGTCGCAGTGCATGGTCGTGCGCGCGGCCCAGCTCGAGGCCGATGGCAAGTTGACGGACGCACACGCGGCGCTCGCCAAGGCCTTCACTACTTCCAAGTGCCGCGAGACAGTGGCGTGGGGGCGCGAGCTGCTGGGCGGCAACGGCATCTCTGCCGACTACAACGTCGGGCGCTTCTTCGCCGATGCCGAAGCGCTGTATTCCTACGAAGGCACATTCCAGATGCAGAACCTGATTGTCGGAAAGGCAATCACGGGCCTGAGTGCCTTTGTATGAGCGCGTTTGCTTGAATCGGCAGTCCGACGACCAATCAGGAACGACATCATGAGTGCAACAGCAACGGTAACGCCGGTCGAAACAGCACCGATGCTCGAAAATGTTCTGTACGCGAAGAAGGGCGCTATTGCCTACATCACCGTCAATCGTCCGAAAGTTCTGAATGCGTTGAACGCGAGAACGTGGGAGGACCTACGAATCGCGTTCGCGCAGGCACGGCAAGACGCCGAAGTGCGAGGCGTCATTTTGACCGGCACTGGCGACAAGGCTTTCATTGCCGGTGCGGACATCGGAGAAGTTGCACATCTGTCGGCGGTCGACGCCGAACGCTCCAGCAGCAACGGGCAAGCGGTGCTCGACCTGGTTGAAAACCTCGGCAAACCCGTCGTCGCTGCGATCAACGGATTCGCACTCGGCGGCGGCTGCGAAACGGCCATGGCCTGCACGATGCGCATCGCTGCGGAAACCGCGAAATTTGGTCAGCCCGAAGTAAAGTTGGGACTGCTGCCCGGTGGTGGCGGCACACAACGCTTGCCGCGCTTGGTCGGAAAGGGCCGAGCGTTGCAGCTCATTCTCACGGGTGAGGTGATCACCGCGCAGGAAGCGTGGCGCATCGGGCTGGTCAACGAAGTAGTACCCGCCGCGGATCTGATCAGCCGCGCCGAACAGATCCTGAAACAGATTTTCAGCAATGCCCCGATCGCTACGCGCTATTGCCTGGATGCGGTGAACAAGGGAATGGATACCAGCCTTGCTCAAGGACAGGCGCTGGAGGCCTCGTTCTTCGGCCTTTGCGCCGCAACCGAAGACAAGCAGGAAGGCACTTCCGCCTTTCTCGAAAAACGCGCACCGCAATTCCGTGGGCGCTGATGAACACCTTGCGCTCGCGCACGATCAAAGGAGAGTGACCAAATGGCAAGCGACAACATTTTCTCCGGCCTCAAAGTCGTGGACCTGGCCACGTTCATTGCCGGTCCCAGCGCGGCCGTGATCCTGTCCGACTTCGGCGCGGACGTGATTAAAGTGGAACCGCCCGGTGGCGATGCCTGGAGAAGGGGGCACAAGCTGCCGCCTCAACCTCAGGCGGACGACGCCTATCAGTGGCATCTGGCCAACCGCAACAAGCGGGGCATCACCCTCGATCTGAAATCTCCCGGCGCGCAGGCAGTTCTGGAGCGCCTGGTGAAATGGGCCGACGTATTCATCGTCAACACGCCGCATCCCGCGCGCAAGAAATTGAAGCTTGAATATTCCGATGTCGTGCAATGGAACGCGCGCCTGATCTATGCGGATCTCACCGGCTTCGGCGAAAAAGGCCCGGATGCCGATCTGCCGGGATTTGATGTCACGGCTTACTGGGCGCGCAGCGGTCTGCTATCGATGACCCGCGATGCCGGCGCGCCGCCGACATGGCCCGTGGCTGGGAGCGGCGACAATGCGACCGCGGTAGGCTTGTATTCGGCGATCGTCACGGCGCTCTATCGTCGTGAGCGCACCGGCGAGGGAGCCTACGTCACCACATCGCTGCTCGCGGAAGGTGTCTGGTCGGCAAGCGTTTCGATCCAGGCCGCACTCTGCGACGCGAAGTTCTTCGGCCTGCACGACCGAACGCATCCGGCGAATGCCGCGCTCAATCTCTATCGCGCGTCGGACGACACGTGGTTCATTCTGATCGTCACGCCCGACAAGCTGGCCACAGTCGCCAAAGCGATCGGCCGTTCGGATCTGCTGACCGATCCGCGCTTCGCGGACCCGGCCAGTCTTGCGCAGAACCGCCCGCAACTCACTGCCATTCTCGACGAGATCTTCAGCTCGCAGCCCATGCCGCATTGGTATGAGGTGTTCAGTGGTGCTCACGTCACTTTCGGCGCCGTGCGCGGACCTCAGGAAGTCATCGAGGATCCGCAACTGCATGAGAACGAAATCGTGGTTCCGCTCGAGGGCGCAGGCGGCAAGCTGACGTCGACGATCAGCAGCCCCATTCAGCTGCACGGCGTCAACAAGGCCCCGGCGAGACGCGCTCCGGATCTTGGAGAACACAACGGTGAGGTTCTCGAACTGCTCGGATTCAGTCAGACGGAGATCGACAGTTTGCACAGCAGCGGTATTGTCCCGAGCGCACGCAAAAGCGCGGCGCCGGCCGCTTCCTAGCTGGGCCTGCGAAGCATCGATGCACGAAGCTCCCATAACCCGCTCCGCACCGATTCGTGCAACGCGTGGTTCGAATAGACATCAATCAGCACAAAGGCAAACCCCATGAGCGCAGCACAGAAAGCAAAACCGCAGGGTAAAGGTGCAGACAAGCACACCATCGCGCGACTTTTTCTCCTCGATCTAGGCGGAGGCCGCGTCCTCTCGCTTAATCCCGACGGCTCGGACAAGAAAGTCATCGCGAGCGACTGCCACTGGCCCGATGGTGTTGCAGTGGATGTTCGGGCCGGGCATGTCTACTGGACCAACATGGGCGATCCGAGGCAGGACGACGGCACCATCGAGCGGGCTGATCTCGACGGCTCCAATCGCAAAACGATCGTTTCGCGGGGCGCGACGTTTACGCCGAAACAGCTCCATCTCGATACACACAATGACAAGTTGTACTGGTGCGACCGCGAAGGGATGCGCGTGATGCGCGCCAATCTTGATGGTTCTGCCATCGAAACCTTGGTCGACAGCAGTGGCGGCGACTCGCGCCCGGGTCCCGATGCGAAGAAATGGTGCGTCGGCATTTCGGTCGATCCCATTCGGCGCCAGATTTACTGGACGCAAAAAGGATCGGACGACGCCGGGCAAGGCAGGATCTTTCGCGCGAACTCCGAAATCCCCAAGGGTGAGTCGGCGGCGAAGCGCAGCGATATCGAACTGCTATTTGACAACCTGCCCGAGCCGATCGATATCGAGCTCGATCTTGCGAATCGATTGATCTACTGGACGGACCGCGGCGACCCGCCGCGCGGAAACACCGTCAATCGCGCGCCAATGCATGCCGATTTCAGCAAGCATCCGGAGCCGCAGATCCTGCTCAGCCATTTGATGGAAGGAATCGGAATCGCTCTCGATTTCAAGGGTGACCGCATGTTTCTCACCGACCTCGCCGGCACCGTCTACAGCGCGAAGCTCGATGGATCGCAAAAGAAAGTGCTGCTTGCCGCGCAGGGAAACCTGACCGGCATTGCTTACGTCGAGTTGCCGGCTTAAGTAGGCCACGGCGGCCGATTGCCCGAATTCAGATCTCCAGGAGAAACGAACATGTCCTATGACAAGAACATCAAGAAAATCGCCATCGTCGGCACCGGCGTCATCGGCGCGAGCTGGGCGGCGCAATATCTCGCACGCGGATTCGATGTCGTTGCGACCGATCCCGCGCCAAACGCAGAAGCCGCGCTACGCAAGTACGTGAACGAAGCCTGGTCGGACCTGACTGACATCGGCCTTTCCAAGAATGCGTCTCGCGATCGCCTGACGTTCACGACGAGCTTGCAGGAGGCGCTATCCGGCGTCGACTTCGTCCAGGAAAATGGTCCCGAGCGCCCCGACTTCAAGAGTAAGTTCTTTGTCGAGATCGATGATGCGACGCCGATCGATTCCATCATCGCTTCGAGTTCGTCCGGCATTACACCTAGCGTCATCCAGTCGCAGTGCAAGCATGCTGAACGCGTACTCATCGGACATCCATTCAACCCGCCGCACATCGTTCCTTTGGTGGAAGTCGTTGGCGGCGCCAAGACATCGCCCGACGCTGTCGCGCAAGCGATGAAGTTCTATTCGTCGATCGGCAAGAAAACGATACTGCTGCACAAGGAGCTGCCGGGGCACGTGGCGAACCGTCTGCAAGCGGCGCTCTACCGCGAGATGCTCTACCTGATCGAACAGGAGGTTCTGAGCGTCGAGGATGCCGACACAGCCGTCTGCTTCGGGCCTGGAGTTCGCTGGGGCGTAATGGGTCAAAGCCTGCAGTGGCATGTCGGTGGCGGCGCGGGCGGAATCAAGCACTTCATGGAGCACCTCATGGGTCCGTTGGAGGGCATGATGAAGTCGCTTGGGGTTCCCAACATCACTCCCGAACTCAAACAAAGAGTTGTCAACGCAGTACTGCACGAGACAACCGGGCGTTCGGTCGAACAACTGGCCAACGACGAAAACCGCGTGATCGTGGGACTCCTCAAGCTGCGCGCCGATGTCGCGCTCGAAAAAGGTCGCTAGGCTCGACACAGCGGCCTGAGCGGCGTGGATCGAATCGAGACACGGGACCATGAAGCCATGAGCAAGACAATCACCGACACGCTGTTGACCACCAGCGGCGGAAATCCCATCGCCGACAATCAAAATTCCGTCATCGCGGGCCCGCGCGGGCCTTTGCTGATGCAGGACTATCAGCTCATCGAAAAGCTCGCGCACCAGAACCGCGAGCGCCGAACAGCCCACGTTCGATCTGATACCTGCCTGACCCGCAATAGGAGCGACGAATGACGGAGAGAGCCGAGCACCGAACGGTGCAAGACGGTCCGCAGCCGGTAGCAGCGGGCGGCGTGGATCCCCGCAGTGCAAATATCCACAATGGGACATTGCATCATATCGTCGTCGTTGGCGGCGGCGCTGCGGGTCTGGAGCTTGTCACCCGAATCGGCCATCGGCTGGGCCGGCGTCAGCGAGCATCGGTCACTCTCGTGGATTGTGCCCGCACGCATCTGTGGAAGCCGATGCTGCATGCGGCGGCGGCGGGCAGCATCGATCCCGGCGCATACGAAGTGAACTACTTTGCCCACGCGCGCTGGAACGGATTTCAGTATCACGTCGGCGAAATGAACGGTATCGATCGCGCCAGACGCGAGATACACCTCGCGGCTACCGTGGATGAAGACGGGCAGCAGATCACGCCGGCGCGCACGATTGGGTATGACACGCTGGTGATCGCGATCGGGAGCGTGACCAACGACTTCGGCACGCCCGGCGTCGCCAAGCATGCCGTGCCGCTGGAAACCACAGCGCACGCGCAGCGATTCAACCGGCGCCTGCTCAACGCCTATGCGCGCGCGCAGACGCAAGCGGAGCCGATCCGGCCAGGCCAGCTTCACGTGGCGATTGTCGGCGCGGGCGCCACCGGCACGGAATTGGCTGCGGAGCTCCATCGAACGACGCGAGATTTGGTTGCTTACGGACTCGACCGCATCGACGTGCAACGCGATATCCGCATCGTCTTGCTCGAAGGTGCGGCCCGCATCCTGGCCGGTCTGCCGGAGCCGATTTCCAAAGCCGCGCATGAACTGCTCGAAAAACTCGGTGTGGAGATCCTCGTCGGCGCCAAGGTGGTGGAGGTGACAGCACAAGGGATCAGGCTTGCCGACGGTTCCTTCATTGCGGCCGAGTTGGTCGTCTGGGCGGCCGGCGTCAAAGGCCCCGATGTGCTGCGGCAACTCGATGGACTCGAAACCAACCGCCTCAATCAGCTTGTCGTCGAGCAGACGCTGCAGACGACGCAAGACCCGGCGATCTTCGCAATGGGCGACTGCGCCGCATGTCCGCGCTTAGGCACGTCCGCGTCGGTGCCGCCGCGTGCGCAGGCGGCACACCAAGAAGCTGCACACATGGCGCGCCAGATCGAACACCGGCTGCGCGAGAAACCGCTGCGGCCGTACACGTATCGCGACTTCGGATCGCTGGTTTCGATCGGCAAATGGACCAGCGTCGGCAACATGATGGGAGGGCTGACGGGTGGCAGCGTGTTCGTCGACGGCGTGTTCGCTGGACTCATGTACCGCGCGCTGCGCTTCATGCACGAGCGCGCGCTCAACGGCACCGTGCGCGCCATGCTGGGCGCCATCTCACGTGCCGCTTCGCGACGCAACGGGCCGCGGCTGAAGCTGCACTGAGACATCGCAACAGTGAACGGAGACGACATCGCGATCGCCATGACCAAGACGCGCGAATTCCGACGAGTCGTCTCCACTTGCATCCCGACGCAGTGGGGCGAGTTCCGGCTGCACGCGTTCGAGCGTGTTGATGCGGAGGGCAACGGACGCACCGAGGCCGCGCTCGCGATGATCCTTGGCGATGTGACCGAGGGCGCTCCGCTGCTGCGTGTCCATTCGCAATGTCTCACTAGCGAAGTTCTCGGCTCGCTGCGTTGCGACTGCAACGACCAGTTGCAGATCGCCATGCAGCGGATTTCTTCGGAAGGACGCGGGCTGCTGATCTACGAATTGCAGGAAGGACGTGGCATCGGTCTGACGGCGAAGCTGCGCGCTTACGCGCTGCAAGACAAGGGACTCGATACCATCGAAGCCAACGAACAGCTCGGCTTTGCCGCCGACTACCGCGATTTCAGCCTGCCGGCGGCGATCCTGGATGAATTGGGTGTCGTGCAGGTGCGACTCCTTTCGAACAATCCGCGCAAGGCACAAGCGTTGGCCGACGCCGGCATCGATATCGTCGAACGCATCCCGTGCGAGGCGGCGCCGAATCCGCACTCGCTCGCCTACCTGCGTGCCAAGAAGGAGAAGATGGGACACCTGCTTCATCTCGAGCAGGTCGGCGCAACGAATCACTTTGCGGCGGCGAGCCCGGAAGGGCACGCATTTGCATCTATCGATGAAGCGATTCGCGAACTACGCGCGGGCCGCATGATCGTGGTTGTCGACGACGACGATCGCGAGAACGAAGGCGATCTGACGATGGCGGCGGAATTTGTCACGCCCGAGGCCATCAACTTCATGGCGACGCATGGACGCGGACTGATCTGCCTGGCGATGACCGGCGAGCGACTCGACGAATTAAAACTCACTTCCATGGTTTCCGACAACACGGCACTGCATGGCACTGCATTTACCGTCTCGATCGATGCGAGGGTGCTCGGTGTCACCACCGGCATATCCGCCCGCGATCGCGCGCACACCATCCGTGCCGCCACCGATCCGAACTACAGTGCGGAGGATTTTGCGCGGCCCGGCCACATCTTTCCGCTGCGCGCGCGCCCAGGCGGCGTGCTGGAGCGCCGCGGCCAGACCGAGGCCGCAGTCGATCTTGCCCGCCTCGCCAGACTTTCACCCGCTGGCGTGATCTGCGAGATCGTCAACGACGACGGCACCATGGCGCGCGTGCCGAACCTCGTTACGTTCTGCAAGACGCACAAGCTAGTCATGATCTCTGTTGCGGATCTGGCCCGCCACCGCATAGCTGCGACGCGTGAGGGCCTTGAACAACCCGACACTACTTGAGTGGCGTCGGGACTGTTTTGCCAAACGGCTGTTGGGAAGTCACATCAATCTGGTGCTTCAAGCGGTATGCTGAAACTGAAAGTCACTCCAGCCCCATCGTTGCGTTCGACCCAGATGCGGCCCGAGTGCGCTTCAATGATCGATCGACAAATCGCCAGACCCATCCCCATCCCTGCTTCCTTGCTCGTGATGAAGGGCTCGAAGATTTTTTCGGTATCGTGGAGTCCTGTTCCCTGGTCTCTCACGTCCACCACGACCGAATCGCCATCACGACGAGACTGGATCAGTAGTGCCCTCGATTGTCGCGTCGTCGCTGCCATCGCCTCGATCGCGTTGCGCACGAGATTGACGAGCACCTGCTGAAGTTCCACGGCATCGGCCTGGGTCGCAGGCATGTCTTCGGCGAGCAACGTGTCCAGGAAAATCGCGTTCCGGCGAAGCTCGTCGGCCATCAGCGCGCAGACCTGCAGAATGAGCTTGTTGAGATCGAGATCGACCTTCGCGGGCTTGGCGTGCTTGAAGAGCGCGCGCGTGCGGTTCAGGACATCTGCCGCGCCGTGGCCGTCGCGCACAACACGCTCCGCGGCACTCAACGCTTTTTCGATATTCGGCGGGTTTGAGGCGAGCCATCGCTGGCACGCGTGTCCGTTCGCGACGATCGCCTGCAGAGGCTGATTCAATTCATGTGCGATGGAAGCGGACAGCTCTGCGACGGTTGCAATTTTCGACGCTTGGGCAAGCTTCTCCTGGGTCCTCTGCAGAGCTTGTGCCGTCTTCGTGCTCTCGTCGATGTCGAAGTTGAGGCCGAAGAACTGGATCGCGCGACCTTCAGCGTCGCGCAATGGCTGTCCGCGCACGAGGAACCACCGGTATTCGCCGTCTGCGCGACGAAGTCGATACTTGACGTGATAGGCACTGCTGGTCTGCACCGCATGCGACCAGGCTTTCAGGGTTTCGTCGAGATCGTCCGAATGGATGAGGTCCGTCCATCCAAGATTCACGAAATCCTTCAGCGTGCGTCCGGCGTAGTCCACGCACTGCTGGTTGAGATAGGTCAGCTGGCCGTCTGGGTTTGCCGACCACATGAGCACCGGAACGGTGTCGAGCAGCGCGCGCACGAGCGACTCGCTCCCAGGAATTGCACCGGCGGTTTCTTCATTCTGGTTGGCGTCGGCGATTACAACCGGAAACCGACTGGCGGGTGGATCTGTCTCGGGCATGCCGTCGATCTGAGGATGACGTTTCGGAAACGATAGTCCAACAAGGCCGCATGCGCCACTGCTGCCGTTCTGCCGGCCGGCCGCGGCGTGATTCGTCGAGTCAAAGTTTCCGACGCCGTTTGCCTGTCGCGTAAGAGTGAGTCCAACACCACTTTCTCAATTCATGAAGGCCGCCGAAGTCTTCGCACAAGAATCCTCGCTGGAAGTCTCCGCTCTATGCGTTCCCAGCCGCCGCCGAGCGCGTGGAACAAACTCGTCGCGGCATGGAGTTGATCCAACGTTGCGTTGCGCGTCGCGTTGTTCGCGATAGCTCGAATAGCCGTTGCGATATCGCTGCGTGGACAGGCGCAGTAGCGCGCTCGAGTGCATCGCGTCCGCGACCAGCGCATCGTCCTGCTGCGCAACAAGCAGGCGTTTCGGTTCCCTCGCAGCCCACTCGATTCCAATCCTTAAGCACTACCATCGGATTGCGTTGTGCGCATGGAGGCGGCGAACCCGAATGCTTGCCCCCATTCGGGGGATAACGTACCGAAATCAGCCTCAGCAAACTCTGCGGGACCGATCGACCGAAGGGGTGCTTCGTGGACAGACGACGCTTTCTGCTTGGTACCGTCCCGGTTGCAGCCGCGGCATCGATGGCCTCCGCAGCGGCCGTGAGCGGATCCGCGACGCCACAGACGACATACACGCCTTCGTACTTCACCGCAGCCGAATGGACCTTCTTGAAGGCGGCCATCGCACGGCTCATTCCCAGCGACGGTGAGGGCCCTGGCGGCAACGAAGCCGGCGTGCCGGAATTCATCGATCGCCAAATGGAGTTGCCATACGGGCACGGCAGCTACTGGTATCTGAAAGGGCCCTTCGCGGACGACAGCCCACCGACTCTCGGCTACCAATTGCGCTTCACGCCTCGTGATATCTACCGTGTCGGCATCAAGAGCGTCAACGACGAGTGCTTGAAAGAGTTGGGCAAGGCGTTCACCGATCTCGGCGCGGAGCAGCAGAACCATGTTCTCCGCGGTTTGGAAGCGGGAACGTTCAAGGTGGCCGAGATACCCGGCGGTGCGTTCTTCGATCAACTGCTGACCAACACCCGGGAAGGGTATTTCGCCGACCCGCAATACGGAGGCAACCGCGACATGGTCGCTTGGCGCTGGATCGGATTTCCCGGCGCCCGCGCTGATTTTACCGACTGGATCGATCAGGCGGGAAAGCGCTACCCGTTCGGGCCGGTATCGATCAGCGGGCGTTCGTTGCCATGAGCACGCGCATGAAGGCCGTGGATGCCGTGATCGTCGGCTACGGTTGGACAGGCGCCATTCTCGCGAAAACTCTCACGGATCACGGGCTTTCGGTTGTCGCTTTGGAACGCGGGCCCGCGCGGGATACCTCTCCGGATTTTGAGTTTCCGCGCATCGCCGACGAACTCAAGCACGCCGTGCGCGGTGACTTGTGGCAACCGCTGGTCAACGAGACCGTCACGATTCGGCATCGCGCCGCCGATACCGCACTGCCGTATCGCCGGTACGGGTCGTTCGTTTTGGGCAACGGGGTCGGTGGCGCGGGCGTGCATTGGAACGGGCAGCTCTGGCGCGCTAGTCCAGAAGACTTGCGTCTGCGCAGCCGCATCGAGGAGCGCTACGGAAAGTCCTTCATTCCGAAGGACATGACCATCCAAGATTATCCCGTGAGTTTCGAAGAACTCGAACCGCATTTCGACCACTTCGAAAAAGTGTGCGGTGTCTCCGGCAAGGCGGGCGTGCTGCGCGGCGCCAAGCAAGCCGGCGGCAATCCGTTTGAAGGGTCGCGCAGCGACGAGTTTCCGACGCCGCCTCTCGCGGCCGTCTATGGCGCCGAGTTGTTCGCCCGTTCCGCTGCCGCGCTGGGCCACCACGTGTTTCCGGTTCCGGCTGCGAACAGTTCCATCGCCTACACCAACCCCTACGGCGTGCGCATGGGCCCGTGCAACTTGTGCGGCTTTTGCGAGCGGTTCGGTTGCTTCCTCTACTCAAAGGCCGCACCGCAAACGACGATCCTGCCCATCCTCGCTAATCGGCCGAATCTGGAAGTCCGCACGAAAGCGTACGTCACCAAGATCCTCACGGACAGCACCGGCAAACGGGCCACGGGCGTCGTCTACATCGACGCCAAAGGCGAGGAGATCGAACAGCCCACCGATCTCGTCGTGCTCTCAGCCTTTCAATTGCACAACGTGCGTCTGTTGCTGCTCTCCAAGATCGGCCAGCCGTACCACCCGGAGACCGGTCAAGGTGTCGTTGGCAAGAACTATGCGTACCAGATGTGCTCGGAGACGGCGGCCTACTTCGACGAGGACGTGCAGATCAACCCGTTCATCGGCGCCGGCGCGGCCGGAATGCGCGTCATCGACGATTTCAACTCCGATCACTTCGATCACACAACCCACGGCTTTGTCGGGGGCGCGAGCATCATCGCCGGCGCGACCGGTGGACGTCCCATCGACCAGATGATGTTGCCGCCCGGAACCCCGCGCTGGGGGCAGGCGTGGAAATCGGCCACACGCAAGCATTATCGCCACTCGGCGCCGGTCAACTCGTTAGGTTCGGTGATGAGCTACCGCGACAGCTACCTGTCGCTCGATCCGACCTACAAGGACGCCCACGGATTTCCGCTGCTGCGGTTGACCTTCGACTGGCACGACAACGAGTACAAGATGACTGCGTTCATCGGGCAGCAAATGGACGCGATCGTGCGCGGGATGAAGCCGGCCAAGCAAGCCACGCTGATGATGAAGCCTGGCATGTCGTATGACACGCGCATCTACCAGTCCACGCACACGACCGGCGGCGCCATCATGGGTTCGAATCCCGCCGACAGCGTCATCAATAAGTATTCGCAGAGTTGGGACGTGTCGAACCTGTTCGTTTACGGCGCGTCGGCGTTCCCGCAAAACATCGGCTACAACCCGACCGGTTTACTCGCGGGGCTTGCTTACTACTCGGCGGCAAAACTGCGCGACACGTACCTTAAGAATCCCGGGTCGTTGGTGGACGCATGAAACGCTGGTTCGTTCGCTTGCTGCTGGTCGCCGTCGTCGGCTTTTGCATGGTTGTGGCCGTGTCCTGGTGGTCGGATCGCGCGGCGGGCGACAGCTCGCTGCGCGCCGGCGAGACGAGCGCCGACCTCGTCGCGCGCGGCGGCTACCTCGCCAAACTGGGCGACTGCGCGGCATGCCACAGCATCGCCGGACAACCTGACTTTTCGGGCGGACTTCGGATGGTGACGCCGATAGGCGCCATCTACTCGTCCAACATCACGCCCAACAAAGAGCACGGGATCGGCAACTACACGTTGGCGGACTTCGACCGTGCGCTGCGCTTCGGCGTGGCCGAGGGCCACACGCTGTATCCGGCCATGCCGTTCACCTCGTACTACAACACGACACCCGACGACGTTGCCGCGCTCTATGCGTACTTCCGGCACGGCGTCGCACCCGCGGCGGTGCCCAATCGACGCAACGAAATTCCGTTCCCGCTTTCGATGCGCTGGCCGTTGACGTACTGGCGATGGTTGTTTGCTCCTCGTCCGGCGCCTTTTGTGCCACCACCTGGCGCGGATCCGGTGTTGGCGAAGGGCGCCTATTTCGTCGACGGTCTCGGACACTGCGGCGAATGCCACACCCCGCGTGGCATTGCCATGCAGGTCAAAGCCGGATCCGCCAGCGCCGGAGCCAACTACTTAGGCGGAGGCATCGTCGACAACCTCTTTGCGCCGAGCCTGCGAAATGACGCCGTCGGATCCATCGCAGATTGGAGCGAGCAGGATGTCGCGGCGTTCCTGCAGCGTGGCACCAATGCCGCCGGCATCGCGTTCGGTTCCATGAGCGATGTAATCGTCCACAGTACCCAGTACATGACCGACGACGACGCGCGCGCGGCTGCCCGATACTTGAAGTCGATCGGCGTGACCAGCAACCCGGCGATACGTTTTGCGTACGACGAAACGTCGCGCGCAAGGCTCAAAGAGGGCGATGCATCTTGGCGTGGCGCGCAGCTCTACCTCGACAATTGCGCGGCGTGCCACCGGCCCGACGGGAAAGGCTACGAAGGGGTGTTTCCCTCACTGGCTGGAAACCCCATCGTGCAAGCGTCGGATCCACTGTCGCTCATCGCCATCGTCATGGATGGATCGACGACGGCCCGAACAAAGACAACGCCCGCGCAGTTCACGATGCCGGCCTTCGCATGGAGACTGTCGAATCTGGACGTAGCCGACGTGGTCACATTCATCCGCACGAGCTGGGGCAACGCCGCAGGACCCGTTAACGTTCCACAAGTGGAGGCGCATAGCGCCGTCTCGCTGCACGCTCACAAGTCCGAGTAGGTTGTTGGGCAAGTCGGCGTCCCAGCGTCCATGCGACAAGGGCAATGGCGCGATTGAAGCGTTGGTATTGCGAGCGAAGGTCGTCGCTACCTGGGGTCAAAATAGCAACGCGCGTTTTCAGCATCTGCCGGCATGGCGGAGATTCCAGCTGATCGCGAGCACAAGGTATCCCCGCTTGATGCGCGGCCTTTCGGGGAATGCGCCGCCGAGGCCGGACCAAGACAGCGTTGTGCGGCTGCAATGGGATGATGAAATTCACCCGAGAGACACCCCATTTGGGGAAACGAAAGCGCTGCCGATTTGTGGTGACCTAAGCACCAGGATGGCCGCCTCGCTAATAGCGGTTCCTGCCGACGGGCAGGGGGCGACCTTCGCGTCTGGAATCAAGACCGATCGAGGAGGCGCATTATGGCCGCAACGGCAGCGGACTACCTTGCCAAGGCACTCGCCGTCGCCGGCGTCAAGCGCGTTTACGGCGTTGTCGGCGACTCGCTCAACGGCTTCACCGACGCGATGCGGCGGCTGAAGCAAATCCAGTGGGTGCACATGCGGCACGAAGAAGCCGCGGCCTTTGCAGCTGGTGCGGAAGCACACCTGACGGGCGAACTGGCCGTTTGCGCCGGCAGCTGCGGGCCGGGCAACTTGCATCTGATCAACGGCCTGTTCGATTGCCATCGCAGCGGCGTGCCAGTCTTGGCGATCGCGGCGCACATCCCCAGCACCGAAATCGGCATCGACTACTTCCAGGCGACTCACCCAGAGATCTTGTTCAAGGAGTGCAGTCACTACGTCGAGCTCGTTTCCAACCCCGGCCAGCTTCCGCAAATTCTTGGGCGCGCCATGCGCGCAGCGATCGCGCGTCGCGGCGTGGCGGTCGTCGTGCTTCCTGGCGATGTCGGATTGAAGGCGCTCGACGTGCCGGTTCCGGAGTGGGTCGCGCCGGCGCAGCCTTCGTTGGTGCCCAAGGCTGAGGAGATGGAGAAGCTGGCCGATCTCCTCGAAGCGGGTAATCGAATCACATTCATGTGCGGGGCGGGGTGCGCCGGCGCGCGTGAAGAGGTCATGGAATTGGCGCGGCTCCTCAAGGCGCCGATCGTCCACACGTTGCGCGGCAAGGAGCACATCGAAGCGGACAACCCATTCGATGTCGGCATGACTGGATTTGCCGGTTTTGCGTCGGGCTACAACGCGATGATCAATTGCGATGTGCTGCTGCTGCTCGGTGCCGACTTTCCCTACCGGCAGTTCTATCCGAAGCACGCGCGCATCGCGCAGGTTGATCTACGACCAGAGGCACTCGGTAATCGCGCGCCGATCGAGCTCGGTGTCCTCGGCGACGTCCGGGAGACGCTCGCAGCCTTGATTCCGCTCGTTTCCGAGAAGAAGAACGATGCGCATTTGAGGGACGCGCTCGATGATTACGCAACGGCGCGCGAAGGGCTCGACGATCTGGCGCGCATCACGGACGCCAGTAAGCGCATTCATCCGCAATTCGTCAGTTACACGGTCAGCCGGCTCGCCGACGACGATGCAATCTTCACCTGCGACGTGGGGACGCCGATTCTCTGGACGGCGCGCTACTTGAAGCTCTTCAAGCGGCGTCGCCTCGTCGGATCGTTCAACCATGGGTCGATGGCGAACGCCATGCTCCAGGCCATCGGTGCGCAAGCGGCGTTCCCCAGCCGACAAGTGATCTCTATGTCGGGGGACGGCGGCTTCACGATGATGATGGGCGATTTCCTCACGCTGGCACAGGCCGGCTTGCCCGTGAAGATCGTCGTGCTGAACAACGGAACCCTCGGCTTCGTGCAGATGGAGATGGTGGCCAACGGGTTCCTCGACGTCGGGTGCGATCTAAAAAACCCCGACTTCGCAAAAATGGCGGAAGCCGTCGGCATCAAGGGCATTCGCGTCGAAGATCCGCACGATCTCGAGGCGGCCTTGGTCGAGGCGTTCAAGCATCCGGGACCCGCGCTCGTCGACGTGGTCTCCGTCACGCAAGAGCTGGCCATGCCGCCGAAGACCACGCTTGACGAAGCCTACCGGTTCAGCATGTTCATGGTGCGTGCGGTTCTCGATGGCCGTGGCCGCGAGCTGATCCAACTGGCGAAGGACAACTTGGTGCGATGAACCGCCGCCGTCGCGATGTGCACATTGTCCTGAGCTCCCTCAATTGGGGGATTGGGCCGAGCAGCATTCGTTGTGACCATTGTTGCTCAACGGCGGCAATTCCAATCACGGGTGAGGTGAGCCTTGCATACGACTGCTGAACGGATGGGGCGTGCGCTGGTGCTCGTGGTCGGCAGCGTCGCGCTGGCTTCGTGCAACGAAGGTCCGCTTTCGCCGAAGGGTCCGATCGGGCAAGCGGAGAAGACAATCCTCTTCGACGCGACGGCGATCATGCTCGCCGTTGTCATTCCGGTGATCGTGCTGACGCTGGTGTTCGCGTGGTGGTTCCGCGCCGGCAACAAACGCGCGCTTTACCTGCCGGACTGGGAATATTCCGGTCGCATCGAGATGATCGTCTGGTCCATCCCCGCGCTCATCGTCCTCTTTCTTGGTGGCATGGCGTGGATCAGTTCGCACGATCTCGATCCACCGGCGGCTCTTCGAAGCCACAACAAGCCGCTGGAAATCCAGGTCGTCTCGATGGATTGGAAGTGGCTCTTCATCTACCCCGATCAGAGCATCGCGGCGGTCAATGAGTTGACGGTGCCTGTGGCGACGCCAATCCATTTTCGCCTCACCTCATCGAGCGTCATGAACAGCTTCTTCATTCCGCAGTTGGGCAGCCAGATCTACACGATGGCCGGCATGGTCACTCAGGTGAATTTGCAAGCCGATGAGGAAGGAACCTACCCGGGCCGTTCGGTGCAGTTCAGCGGGGATGGGTTTTCCGACATGAAGTTCGACGTACACGCGGTCTCCGATGCGAGCTTCCAGCAGTGGGTGACGGCGGCGAAAGCGAATGGCGCGAGCCTGGATGCAACCGGCTACGACGCCCTGGTCAAGCCCAGCCAAGCCGACGCGCCACACACATTTTCGAATGTCGAATCCCGCCTGTTCGATCGGGCCGTGATGGCGACCATGAACGCGGAGGGACACTAACATGGCGCTGCTCGGCAAACTTACCTGGGATGCGATTCCGTTTGACCAGCCGATCGTCATGGGCACGTCGGTCGTCATCGCCGTTGCGATCGTCGGTTTGGTGCTCCTCATCACGGTCAAGCGCTGGTGGTCGTACCTGTGGAACGAGTGGCTCACCAGCGTCGATCACAAGCGCATCGGCGTCATGTACGTGATTCTTGCGCTGGTCATGCTCGTGCGCGGGTTTGCCGACGCGATCATGATGCGCATGCAACTGGCGCTCGCCGCGGGCGGCGCGCAAGGCTATCTGCCACCCGAGCACTACGACCAGATTTTTTCCGCGCACGGCACGATCATGATCTTCTTCGTGGCCATGCCGTTTGTTATCGGACTGATGAACTTCGCGGTGCCGCTTCAACTCGGAATCCGCGATGTCGCATTTCCTGTTCTCAACAATGTAAGCCTATGGCTCACGGCGGCCGGCGTGCTGCTGGTGAACCTTTCTCTGTTCGTCGGCGAATTTGCGCGGACCGGCTGGCTGGCTTACCCGCCGCTCAGCGAGATCGCCTACTCACCTGGCGTGGGCGTGGACTACTACTTGTGGTCACTCCAAATCTCCGGATTGGGCACGTTGCTGTCGGGCATCAATCTCACGACCACCATCTTGAAGATGCGCGCACCTGGTATGAAGTATTCGCGCATGCCGGTGTTCTGCTGGACAGCACTCGCCTCGAATCTGTTGATCGTCGCCGCCTTCCCGATCCTGACCGCGACGTTCGCAATGCTGCTGCTGGACCGCTATTGCGGCTTTCACTTCTTCACCAACGAGGCCGGCGGCAACCCGATGATGTACATCAACCTCATCTGGATCTGGGGCCATCCGGAGGTCTACATCCTGATCCTGCCTGCGTTCGGTGTGTTCTCTGAGGTCGTGGCAACGTTCTCCGGAAAGCCTTTATTCGGCTATCGCTCGATGGTCATGGCGACCATGGCGATCTGTGTCCTCTCGTTCGTCGTGTGGCTGCATCACTTCTTCACGATGGGGGCTAGCGCCAACGTCAATGCGTTCTTCGGCGTCGCGACCATGATCATCGCGGTGCCGACCGGGGTGAAGATCTTCAACTGGCTGTTCACGATGTACGGAGGACGCATTCGCTTCACCGTGCCGATGTACTGGACCATCGGCTTCATCGTCACCTTCGTCATCGGAGGGATGACCGGCGTGCTGATGGCGGTTCCGCCGGCGGACTTCGTCTTGCACAACAGCCTGTTCCTGATCGCGCACTTCCACAACACCGCGATCGGAGGCGTCGTGTTCGGGGTCCTCGCCGGCTACACGTATTGGTTTCCGAAAGCGTTCGGGTTCACCCTCAACGAGCGCCTCGGCAAGCTCATCTTCTGGTGCTGGTTCCTCGGGTTCTACCTTGCGTTCATGCCGCTCTACGCGCTCGGGCTGATGGGCGCGACACGGCGCATGCAGCACTACTCAGAGCTGAGCTGGAAGCCGTGGATGATGGTCGCGCTGTGCGGGGCTGTGCTGATCTTCCTCGGTATAGCGCTTACGGTCGTGCAACTGATCGTTAGCATCCGCCAGCGCAACCGGCATCGCGATCGCACGGGCGACATATGGGCCGCGCGCACGCTCGAATGGTCGATCCCGTCGCCGCCACCGGCTTGGAACTTCGCCCGGCTGCCGCTCGTCGACAGCACCGACGCCTTCTGGGTGGCCAAGCAACGCGCGAACGAAGGAGCGCAAACGCCCGCCGATGCCTACACCGCCGTACACCTTCCCCGCAACAACCCGACCGGCATCTTCCTGGCGTTCTTCGCCGTAATATTTGGGTTTGCCATGATCTGGCACATCTGGTGGCTTGCAGCCATTGGCATCGTCGGGGCTCTTTCGGTTTTTCTCATGCAGGCCTGGCGCCCCGAAGAAGAGACCGAGATTTCGGCTGAGGAAATCGCCGCGTATGAGCAACGCACCGCCCGAGGTGCCACATGACTTCCGCCGAGTTGACTCCGGGCGTCGGCGACGATGCGGTCCCTCTGTCCGAGCGCGGACCCGCGCCGAAACGGGTCGTGGTCGGCTTCGGTTTCTGGCTGTTCCTGTTGTCGGACATCATCCTCTTTGCCGGCTTGTTCGCCACGTATGCGGTTCTTTCGGATGCCGTTGCGGGTGGGCCTTCGGGACCGACGCTGTTCGATCGATCGCGCGTGTTCACCGAAACCCTCTGCCTTCTCGTCTCCAGCGTCACCTGCGGCTTTGGCTTGCTCGCCATCCAGCGGCGCCATGCAATGCTGGCGTACGTGTGGATGTTTGCGACGTTCGTCCTGGGCGCGCTCTTTCTGAAGCAGGAAATTGCCGAGTTCAGCGCGATGGTCGCCTTGGGCGCGGGGCCCACGCGCAGCGCCTTCCTGTCGTCGTTCTACACGCTGGTGGGCACCCACGGAATCCATGTAACGGCTGGGCTCGCGTGGCTCCTTGGGATGATCGCGCAACTGCTCACGCTGGGCTTTGCGCCGATGGTGCAGCGGCGCTTCTTCTGCTTCGCGTTGTTCTGGCACGCGCTGGACATCGTTTGGATCGGCGTGTTCACCGTCGTTTATCTGGGAGCGCACTGACGTGAGCGAGCAACTTCTACCGCAAGGGGCAGGACCCGGTGCCGACGCGCAGCGGCATGGCAACCACGGCAGCTACATCTACGGCTTCGCCGCCGCCCTGCTACTGACCGCTGCTTCTTTCTGGGCCGCGTCGTCGAACTTGGTGTACGGGCCGAGCGTGCCGGTCCTGCTCGGCGTGCTGGCAATTGCGCAGATGGGCGTCCACGTGGTCTTTTTCTTCCACATCTCCAGCGCGCCCGATCAAACGAACAACTTCATGTCGCTGGCGTTCGGCGTCTTCGTCGTCGGCCTGACCATATTTGGCTCGCTGATCATCATGGCGAACCTCAACCACATGATGCCGACGATGGAACAACTCCTGGAGAGGCAACGCTAGGCATCGTCGCGCGCCGGCTTGCGATACAACGGTCTTACCCAGGCGTTTGTCGAATCGCTCGTGTCGATCGGCTGCGGTATGCTGCTGCCGGTGCGATTCCGTCAACTATGCGAGGAAATTCCATGGCCAAGACGTCAGCACCCGACAAAAAAAATCTGAAGCGCCGCCAAATGTCGCCGCTGGTGACGCCGACGGATCTCAAGCCGAAGGCCACGCGCGACATCGCGGGCGGCATGAACGCCATCCTCGCCGATGTGTTCGCGCTGTACTTCAAGACCAAGAACTTTCATTGGCACATGAGCGGTCCGCATTTTCGCGACTATCACCTGCTGCTCGACGATCAGGCCGACCAGATCTACGCGATGGGCGACCCGATCGCCGAACGCGTACGAAAGGTCGGCGGCACGACGCTGCGTTCGATCGGTCACATCGCGCGCCTGCAGCGGATCTCGGACAACGACGCCGACTTCGTCGATGCACTCGACATGCTCGCCGAGCTTCGCGAGGACAACAAGACGCTGGCGGCACGCCTGCGCGAGGTGCATGAAGTTTGCGACGAACACCACGACATCGCGACGGCGAGCCTGATCGAAGTATGGATCGACGAAACCGAACGGCGTACCTGGTTCCTGTTCGAGGCCAGTCGCCGCGGTGACGCAACCGGACACTGAGCAGATGTCGCCGCCGCTGCCTGCTTCGGATGACGCCGTCGGTCGTGCCGCGCCGGAATTCACGCTGCACTCGACACCTGACCAATCCGTATCGCTGAGCGAACTGCGCGGCCGCCCCGTGGTATTGGTCTTCTATCCGGCGGACTTCAGCCCGGTGTGCAGCGATCAGGTCAGTCTCTACAACGAACTGTTGTCGGAGTTCCATACGTATCACGCGCAATTCGTCGGAATCTCCGTCGACAGTGTGTGGTGTCACGCTGCATTTGCGCGCGACCGCAATCTGCATTTCCCTCTGCTCGCCGACTTTGAACCGAAGGGCGCCATGGCAAGAGCCTACGGTGTTTACGACGACGCGCAAGGCGTTTGCCAGCGTGCACTGTTCGTGCTCGACGGCGAGGGCATCGTGCGCTGGCGTTATGTCTCGCCAATGGGGGTCAACCCGGGCGCGGACGGCATCCTCGATGCACTCGAAAGACTTTCGCGACCAACGTGAGACAGCCATGAGCCTCAAGCCGCCGGTCGGTCCTTCAGATCATGCCCAGGGTCCGCGCGATGCGCCTATTGTTGTCGTCGAGTACGGCGACTTCGAATGCCCTTACTGCGGTGCTGCCTACCCGGAGCTCAAGGCCGTGCAGGAGGCGCTTGGCGACAAGCTATGCTTCGTGTTCCGGAATTTCCCACTGAGCAATGCCCATCCGCACGCACTGCAGGCTGCGGGTTTTGCGGAAGCTGCGGCGACAGTCGGGCGATTTTGGGAAATGCACGACATGCTGTTCACCCATCAGAACGCGCTCGACGATCGCAGCTTGCGCCGCTATGCGCAGGAAGTCGGCCTCGGCGGCGACCTGATTGACGCGGCAGTGAGCGGCGCGTTCGAGTCGAAAGTGCGCGCACACTTTTCCAGTGGCGTGCGCAGCGGCGTCAACGGCACACCGTGCCTGTTCATCAATGGACAGCGTTGGGAAGGACCGGCGGAGGCTGAGGTGTTGATTCCGGAGCTTAGAGAAATTGCCGCGCGGCGTTGAATGCGCACCGCGTCAACGGAAGGCAAATGACGGCTCGGGTATCTTCGTTTCGCGCGCGCTTACAGGACCTCACCGTTTGACGAGCGGGGGTTCGCCAGACGTTGCCGAAGCCTCGGCGGTGGAGCCTTGTGCGGGCTCCGGTTTCCATCCGCCGCCGAGGGCCTGGAAGAGGCTCGCTGCAGCGTTCAACCGGTCCAGGCGCGATTGCACCAGCGCGAGCTCCACGGCCAGCAGGCTTCGCTGCGCGTCGAGCTGATCGAGGTGGCTCGAATATCCTTCGCGGTATCGCTGGGTCGAGATACGGAAGGCGCGTTCGACCGCCTCGTGTTCACGGCCTAGCGCCTCGTCTTGCTCCGCATCGCGCGCGAGCGCGGCAAGGTCGTCCTCGATCTCGCGGAACGCCTGCAGCGCGGATTTGCGATAGGCAAACGCTGCCTCGTCGCGCTGCGCCCCGGCCGCATCTTGTTGGGCTTCAAGTCGTCCCAATTCGAAGATCGGCGCCAGGATGCTGCCGCCGATGGACCAGATGCCGATGGGGCTTGAATCGATGAGCGTCGAGCGGACTTGTCCGGCGCTGATGCCGAGCTTGATGTCGGGAAGGAATGCAGCGCGTGCCGCGTCCAGATTGTGGTCGGTCGCCGCGAGGCGAGCTTCGGCGGCAGCAAGATCGGGCCGGCAGCGCACCACCGTCGCAGGCAATGCCGGAGGAATCGCTGGCAGCTTCACCTCGTCGAATCGCAGGCCTCGGGCGATGTCGCCGGGGGCGCGGCCGGCCAGGATGCTCAAGCCGTTTTCCTCGCGCGCGATGGCGAGCTCGGCTACGGGAATCAGTTGCTCCGTCGCGGCAAGTTCGGTTTGTGCTTGCGAAAGTTCCAGCCGGTTCGAGTAGCCCGCGCCGAATCGCTTCTCTTCGACACGTGCTTCATTTTGCCGCACATCCAGCGTTCGTTTGAGAATGTCGAGACGCGCGTCCAGCGCGAGCAGGGTCAAGTAGCCGTTGACGACGGACGTCGCCACACTCAGACGCACGGTGTCGCGCGCATATTCGCTTGCGAGCAAGGATGAGCGGGCGGCATCGCTGCCAGCCCTCAGACGCCCGAACAAGTCGACGTCGAATCCGGCCTCGACGATGCCCTCGCCGGCGGTCTGCTCCTGCGGAACGCCGAATCCGGGATTGACCTCCCGATCTCGAGCGCCGACGACCGATAGCGACACGGTCGGCAGTCGTTGTGCCCGCGCGGAATGAAATTGCGCGCGAGCTTCTTCCACACGCGTCGCTGCCAAAGCCACGTCATCGCTACGCGCCAGCGCTTCCTCGACCAAGCGGTCTAGCATCTCGTCGCCGAATGCCGTCCACCAGACCGAAGGCAATGCTGTATTACTTGCGGTCGCTGTTCTCCAAGCCGCGGGAGCTTGGATCGCCGCTTCGTGCGGCGCGTCCCTGCGCACACCCGCGCATCCGGCTAACGCGATTCCCAAGGCGACGACAAGCGGCCGGGCGGTCATGGCTTCGCGTGCGTGTCGATGTGCGCGACGACCGACATCCCGGGACGCAGGCGCGCTGCGAGATCCTGAGGCCCATCGACGGCTATACGCACGCCGATGCGTTGCGGCACCTTGACGAAGTTGCCGGTTGCGTTGTCGGGCCTGAGCACGGCGAACTCACTGCCCGCAGCCGGAGAGAGTTCCTCCACGTGGCCTTTGACCGTAGCACCATCGAGTGCGTCAACGGTGAACGTCACGGTCTGACCGACGGCGATGCGAGCGGTCTGCGCTTCCTTGTAGTTTGCGATGACCCAGCGCTCGTATGGCACGAGCGACATGAGCTGCGTGCCATTGGTGACGAATTGCCCCAGGCGCACGCTGACCTCGCCGAGTTGCCCTGTTTCGGGCGCGTGGACGATCGTGTGGTCTAAATCGATCTGCGCGGCGTCGAGCTGTGCCTTGGCGGCGGCGACGGCCGCTTCCAGCCCCCCGCGCGCCGTCTCCACGGTCAAGATGGCTTGACGGGCCTCTTCGCGCGCCGCTTCGCTTTGGCGCAGCTGCGCTTCTCCGAGGGCCAGCGCCGCCGCCGTTTGGTCGCGCTCGCGGATGGAGACTGAGCCGTCGTCGACGAGCTTCTTGGCGCGCTCCATGTCGGCGCGTGCACGCTGCAGTTGCGCCGCGGCGTTCTGGACGGCCGCGTCCTGGCCATGAAGCGCGGCGATGCTCGACGAATGTGCTTGTGCGTTGTTGGCGAGATTGGCGCGCGCCGCATCGAGATTCGCGCGCGTCTGTTCGACTTTCGCAGTGTACGAGCGATCATCGATTCGAACCAGAACGTCGCCCGCTCGAACGCGCCAATAGTCCTTCACGAGCACCTCGACGACGTAGCCGCTCACCTGCGGTGCGATGACCGTGGTTCGGCCGCGAACGTAGGCATCCTCTGTGATTTCGCCGGTGGAAAGCCAGCCCCACGCGCGCGCAATCAGGATCAGAGCGACGAACACGAGCACGCCGATGGCGAGCATCATCGCCAAGCCTTTCTTCGGGGCCTTCCAGTGAGCCGAAGGCGTCGCGGCAGGAGCGTTCATGTCGGTGCTTCCAAGTGATGTTCGGGGCGCCATCGGCGGTAGAGAACGGAGAGCGCGACCAGTACGGCGGTGGCACCCGCGAGCCTGGCGAGCAAGCCAAAGACGTCGTTGAACGCCAGCACCGTCGCCTCGCGCGCCATCGATTGTCCGAGCAAGGAACCGCCTTCGGCAGATTGAATGCCGGGATCTTGGACGAACGCGCTGATCGATGAGGCGCCGGCGCCAAGGCGTGCAGCGACCTGCGGATTCGCAGCGATCAATTGCTCGGCTAGGTCGTTGGTGTGCACGTGCGCGCGCTCCGTCTGGTAGGTGCCCATGAACGCGGAGCCCGCAATCGCGCCGATGTTTTGGGTGATGCTGAACACGACGACCAGCGTAATGAAGTGGTCGGGTCCCTTTCGGAGCATTTGCAGGAAGCCGTAGACGAGCGCTGGCCCGATGAACAACGTCGTGCCAAAACCGATAAGGGATTGACTTGCATACAACTGCTCCGGCCGCGTCAGGTTGTTCGAGTGGTTGTCGAGCAACGCAGAGGCCGCGATGCACAGAGCGGCGACGAGAACCTGATACGGAAGCGTCGACTCACGCAGCGTCAATGCAGCGACGATGAGGCCGGCGAGCATCGAAAGCGCCACGCACGCAAACAGTACATGCAACTGGTCGTTGTTCAAGGCGGACGCGGACAGCAAGCCGACGGATCCAAACGTCTGTTCCGCGAGCGCCAGACGCATCAGAAGGGCGATGGCGATGAAGCGCACGATGTTGAACGTCGTCAGCCATCTCAGATGGATCAAGGGGCGTTCGCGGTTCGTTTCGAGCATGCAGCCGGCGCCGATGAGGACGACGCTGGCCACGAGCATCTTTCCGAGCATCGGCGTGTCGCTCCACCACAGCACCCTACCGAGGCCCAACACCTCGCACCCGATGACGATGCCGGGAAGGAAGAGCGCGATGCTAAGGACGTCGCGTGGCTCGAACACGCGTACGCGATCGCTAGGCGGCAAGGGCACAGCCAGCGTCGCCGCGAGGACGAGCAACGGCACCGCCAGCTCGATGCAATGCATCCCTTGCCAGCCGTCGACGCTGAGGAGTTCGACCGGAACCAGGCGCGCAAGCGGCGTGCCGAACTGGGTCATGCTCACGCCGATCACGAGGGCCAACGGGCGCAGCTTCCCGGGGAAGACCATCAGGAAGTAGTAGACCGTCAGGCTGACCAGAGCACCCGTCTCGATACCGTTGGCAATTCGAGCGACGACCGCGGTGCCGAAACAAGGCCATGCGAGTTGAACCGCCGCTGCCAGCGCGTACAAGACAAGCAAGCTTCGCGTCACCTGAGGAATGCCGAACTGCGCCCGGGCTTTGACGAGCGTGAGGTTCGCGCTGGCGTTCATGCCGAAGTAGAGCGCCGGCAACCAACTGGCTTCGGCGACATACAGACCCAGCGAGCCCGAGATCGTGCCGGCATTGACGTTGGTCATGGCGTTCGGAAACGTCGTCAGAGCGCCGACGAAAAGCCCGACTGTGGCATAGGCCAACCGCTGCGCCAATGTCAATCGAGGCAGGTACGGCGCGCCTGCTGAAGTCGGCTTTTCGTCGGCGGCAAAGACATACGTGCTCACGATGGCGTGCTGATCCCAATCTTGTAGCGGCCCGTCTCAGCTTGAAGCATGCAGCCCAGAGCCCCTATCCCCTTGTTGGGGGATAGTCAGACTGCGTCGGTTGCAAGTTGGAATCACAAGACGCGTACGCGAGCTGCATTACGGTGTCCGGGATGAAGGCAGGAAGAGCTGCTTGCTGCGGCGCACGGTAGTGTTTCACGATGGGGATTTGTCTTATTTCTGGAAAACACCGCGAAACCGCGGAGCGAATCGAAACTCACGCGTAAGCCGCATTGGAGCAAACCGATGACGGGTAGGTGAGATTCGGTTCATCGCTCTTTTCATTCGTTATGAATGGGGTTGCTCAAGACACCCATTCCCTCGATCTCGACCTCGAAAACATCGCCCGGTTGCATGAAAACGGGTGGCTTGCGCGCGGCGCCAACGCCTCCGGGTGTTCCGGTGATGATCACATCACCCGGCTCCAGACTCATCGCGACGCTAATCATTGCGATGAGCGCGGGCACGCTGAAGATGAGTTGGTCGGTACGCGCATCCTGCATCACGGCTCCATTCAAGCGCCCTTGAATGCGCAACCCGCTGGCCCCTGGCGGCATCGCATCAGGCGTCACCAGCCAAGGACCGAACGCGCCGGTGGCATCGAAATTCTTGCCCATAGTCCATTGTGGCGTGCGGAGTTGAAAATCACGAATCGTCGCATCGTTAAAGAGGGAGTAGCCCGCAACATGATCGAGAGCTCGGTCGCGCTGGATGCGGCGTCCTCCGCGTCCGATCACCACGGCGAGTTCCGCCTCATAGTCGAGCGCGGTCGATTCGACTGGCCGCCGGATCGGTTCGCCGTGAGCGATCAGGCTCGTCGGGAAGCGCGCGAAAATTTCGGGATAGACCGGCTTTTTGAGTCCGCTTTCCTGGAGATGATCATCATAGTTCAGACCTACACAGAGAATTTTCGGCGGCTTTGGCACCGGAGGCAATATCCGAACTTCGTTCAGATCGATTGGGTGTGCGGGGATTAGTGCTCTGCCTATACGCGACAGATCTGCACCTTGTGCAATCAGTTCGGGCAGCGTGCCTGGAAAGCCGCTCTCGCGCTCCGTAAGACCGTGCCAGCCCGAACCATCATCCACCGCAATCCCGGGGACGCCCCCTTTCTCGAAATGGACAATGCGCATAGATTCCTTTTCTCCAGTGGCGTGACGAGAAGTGCCTCAGCGCCATAAATTGGTTCGCGGGACTATCGTAACGGGGAGAGTTTTGACAGGAACTCCATCTCCAGCTCACCTTCATACGTTTCGGCGCCGACCTTCAACGCTTCCGCCACACGAGCTTGGGTGACCTGGCTGGCGACGCTCAAGTTGGACTCATGGGCTTCCACTAGAAGTCCTTCTGCGATGGAACTGAATGCGCCCCTATCCACGGCGGCCTTGGCATGAGCAATGGTATGCGCCGGAAATGAGGCGATGCGGTGAGCCAGTTTCTCCACGAAAGGCGTTAGTTCGTCCGCCGGCAACGCTCGATTGATATAGCCATAACGTTCTGCCAGCACCGCCGAAAAATCATTGCATCCCAGGAGCACCTCCAGCGCGCGTCCTCGCCCGATGAGCCGTGGCAACCTCTGCGTAGAACCGCCGCCTGGAACAAGCCCTACCGCCACCTCTGGTTGACCGAAGATCGCTTTACCAACGGCTGCAAAACACATATCCATAGCGAGCGCGATCTCACTTCCTCCGCCGCGGGCCCGCCCCTCAATTTTGGCAATAGTTACCTTCGGCATATTCCTGAAGCGCTCGCCGATCATCTGCGTAAGACGAAAGCTACGCGTGCAGGACACCGTTTTGGAAGCGGCTCCAACCCGGCCCAAACCAGAGTGGGCGATGAAGAAATCAGGGAGCGCGCTCTGCAAAACGACGACACGGATGCTCTCATCGGCCTCAAGTTCCCTGCCGAGATTGTCGAATTCCTGCGACAGAACATCATCGAGAAGATTTATCGGCGGGTGATCGATGCTGACGAATGCGATTCCAGAATCAAACGCGAGCCGGAAACACTTGTAGTCAGAATACTGCAAGGATCGTGACTTCACTTTGGTTGGCCATTTCTGATGGTCAATCTGTGCGTAACAGAATTTTTCGATGAGCTTGGGGCGATCCGTTAGCCCGCTTCCGGACGACTCAGCTCCTCTAGCAGGAAAACAAAATGACTCATACGGCCGTCCGGTCGCGTGCACCGAAGGCGCACTAATAGGTTCGACTCCACGAGATACCGTACGAGGGGTGCGGCGGTCGGTATATCCCCCGAATGGGGCCGTTTACGCCTTTTGCCGCGCGAGGAGCCGCGCCGCAGGTTCCGTGTGGCATGACCGCTGAAAGTACCCCAGCACTGTCGGCACAGACGTATGCCCCGTCATCGCCACTATGTCAGGCAGGGAATGCCTTGGCGGCTGGCTTCGGTCACAAATCCCGAACACGCGCAGTGCCCGCCAAAATTTCCTTTGACGCCCGTGCGCTGTGCTCGGCGTTGCACGATGCCGGCGATGGCGGCGGGGGAGAGGGCGGGCCACAGTCGGTCACGACACAGCATGAAAATCGTCGATGGTGCGGCATGAACAGGTGGCGTGCGCAGCAATTCTGATACGTTTTGACGGAGGAGCTAGGCCGCCTCGAGGGTTGGACGGGATACGGGGAAAATCGCCTGCGGATGCTCTAACTCTCTGAACTGCAATGCTTGTGGATTTCCGCGTTCGTTTGAGCCAGATTTTCATCAAAAAGGAAACCGCCAATAGCGGTCTAGACATGGCTGGTTCGCAATTGGGAGCGTCGATAAACCCCACCATCCCTAGTGCCAATTCGAACGATCAATTCACGCCCGCAACCATCACGCGATCGCGCCTCCCGTGATACAGAGGTTTTGCCCGCTCACAAAAGACGACAAATCTCCCGCAAAGAACTCCGCCACATCCGCAACGTCTTCGGCAGTCCCCATGCGTCCCATTGGTATATTTTTCTTCACAAACTCGCGCATGTCGGGATTTTCAGCTGAATTTGTAAAGACTCCGGCGCCGTCAATCGCCGTCGGAATGACGCCGTTAACGGTTATCCCCCGACGTCCCAATTCCAATGCCAAAACCCGGACCAGATACCGCGGTGCAGTTTTGCTGCTTCCGTAGAGCCCGATTCCCGGCAATGGAAGATCAGCAGTCGTCGAGCCGACGTAGATGATTCTGCCGTTATCGGCAACAGATTTTGCGGCCTGCTGCATTGTGAAAAATGCTCCCTTCACGTTGATGCTGTAAAGGCGATCATATTGCTCTTCCGTGACATCGACGACTGGCAGATCGATGATTTCCACGCCTGCGTTTGCAACCACAATATCAATCTTTCCGAAAGTGGCGAGCGCCTTTTGAAACATGTTTTCAAGCTCCTCCACATTGGCGACATCTGCTTGCACGCCCAGTGCCCTCACGCCCAATGCTTCAATCTCACGAACAGTCGAATCACCATTTTTCTTATCTTTAGAATAATTTACAACAATATTGGCGCCCTTCGAGGCGTACCGAAGCGCAATAGTCTTTCCGATGCCTCTAGCTGATCCCGTAATGAGAGCAACCTTGTTTTTCAGATCTGTCATTACTAATCCTTTGCTTTTGTACTTTCACCCGAGAATTGCTTCATCAACTCTCGATGGAACATTTCACTTCCAATATCCACGCGGTGCAGATAGGTCGCGATCGCATCCGCTCCCGCCACATAGCGCAATTGCTCTTTGCCGTCGGTCGCAGCTTCATACACCACTTCTGCAATCTGTTCCGGTTCACTTCCGGGCAACGCATCTCCAAACATCGCCAGCATCCTTTCAAAGCTCTTGGCATAGTCTTCATCTTCGATCATCTGTGCCTTAGCCATGAAATCGGACTTCATACCACCCGGGCTGATAGTCTTCACCGAGATATTGAAGGGCTTCAGCTCAAAGGCGAGACTTTCAGCGAAGCCTTCCAAAGCCCATTTCGTGGCGTGATAGACTGCATTCAACGGGAATGACACGAGGCCGCCGATTGAAGTCGTAGTTAAGAACGCGCCAGATTTTCGCTCTCGAAAATGAGGGATAAAGGCCTTCGTCACCAGGATCGCGCCGACTTCGTTAGTGGTTATCTGCGTGATCACCTGTTCATCCGTGCTGACCTCGAGCGGGCCGGTCAATGCGTAACCCGCATTGTTCAGTACGACGTCCACACTGCCCTTCGAAGTTATTGCTGCGACCACTTCATGGATTTGCTGCGGATTGGAGACATCCAATTCGAGAACCGAGATGTTTGGCAGACTTCTCAGTTCCTTCTCCTTTGAGGGAGTTCGCATTGTTGCGATGACGTTCCAGCCTTTTGCCGAGAACAATTTTGCGGCTGCTTTTCCCAATCCACTTGACGCACCTGTAATGAATATCGTTTTCATATTTTTTCATTGCCGCGAATTTTGAGCTGGTCTTGGAACTATCACCCTTTTTGCACCAAGCGCCATACTCAAAGCAACGCAATAACTGCCTTTTCCAACGGATGATCGGCCTCGCGCCTTCGAGTGGGTTTCCAGACACGAGGGATTGGCTCAGCCCGCAGGCTTCGCTAGACTGCTTTGGCCTCTAGCAGCTGATTGGCGATGCCCTACTAGATGACACAGATCGTTGGGAGACGCTTTGCAGCACATCAGTCAGGCACTCGTTGACGCGGTTTGCCGAATCGCTCGAGACGATGGCGACTTCGCCACCGCCATCCCCCAGCTCTCGCTGCATCGGCGCGGCCGCCCGGAAGAGCCCCGACCGTGTCTGTATCCGCGCGGGCTCGTGCTGGTGCTGCAAGGGCGCAAACGTCTGGTGTACGGCCAGCGCCGTGTGGACTATGGGACCGGGGATTCGCTGCTCCTCACCGCGGATCTGCCCGTCGTGTCGCAACTGATTGAGGCGACCGCCGAACTTCCCTTTCTGGCACTGTTGCTGCAGTTGGACAGCGCGCTTCTAGTTCAGGTTGCCAATGAGACCGCGGATTGGCGCACTTCCAAAGTGGTCGTGAAAGATTTGGTGTCGATGGCAAAGCCCGATGACGGCCTGATGCAGGCTATCACTCGCCTCGTGCAACTCGAGCACGAGCCAGCGCTGCTTGCGCACCTAGGGCCGTTGATCCAGAAGGAGATCGCGATACGGCTGTTAACCGGCGTGCACGGGCCAGCATTGCGATCGATGCTGATCATCGGTTCACCCGCGCAGAAGATTGCCCGTGCGATGCGATGGATCAGGCAGAAGTTTGCCGAGAGGACCTGCATCGATGCGCTGGCCGCGCACGTCGGCATGAGCCCAACGACCTTCCGTCAGCATTTCCGCCAGATTGCTGGCGTCAGCCCCCTGCAATACCAGAAGCAATTGCGACTGCAGCAGGCCAAGGAATTGATGTTGAACGGATCTGTCGACACCGCCAATGCTGCAGCGCGCGTCGGCTACGTAAGTGCCTCGCAGTTCAGACGCGAATACAAGCGGTTTTTCGGCGAGTCACCGCGCCGCGACACTCGCCGGGAAATGGGTGCTGTTACGTGATACGTAGTCGGCCCTGTGAGATTCGCCTTCTGCCCTGCACTGAATCCGACGGCAACGGCCGGGCGCTGGCGCGACGACGATGCACTCAGCCGATGCTTGGAATGCGGGCGGAGGTCGGCAATGAAGGCGTGGTGGTCCGCGCCACGCCAGCGCCTGCAGCAGGCGCGAAGAGACAGGCCGCAGTCCTGGCCCCAACTAGGGGATATCGAGTGCTTAGTCCCATGGCTCAGTATTCGAAATACTGCATTGCCGGTGAGAACATGGTCCCCTCGGCAGGATTGATCTGGTTGGCACATCGACCGAGCATGTCGTCCTCGTCTCTCGCGGCGTTGGTCTCGTAGGCGATGCGTGTGCACGGAGAGTTCCACCGATTCCATCAATGCGGATGTCCACATCGATGAGCGCGTGGACGCGCGACACCTTCTCGTGCCGATGGTCGATGAAAGACCCGGGTCGGCGCTCTGCAAAGATCTCCGCTGATGGGAAATCCTGCAGTAGCCGCAACTCGATCTCGACGCTATCCGTTGCATCTGTTGCCGGCAGGATCGAATTTCGGCCGGATGAAGCCAACCAGCTCTGGTAGTTCTGAGAGCCAATGGCGCGAGCAAGCATGTTGAGCAACTCAACGTGACCCGGTGGCTTGCCCAAAGCGAGAAGTTGCTTCTTGAATGACTTAGCGAGGATGGAGACACTGGCGTTTTCGAAACTGCCGCGCACGAAGCAAGAGTCCCTATTGAAGAACATTGAAAAGAAGGCCCCGCCGGGTGACGGCAAGCGATAGATTCGGCGCCTTGCTTGGCGAATACGTCGAAGCGCAGTTCGCAGTCGATGTCCGATACGGCAATTCGTTTGAGTCCCGACGTCATGAGCAAAACGTGACGTGGTTGCGACTCGGCTGACGCAACTGTGATGCACCATCGTTGCATTTGATGAGAAGGTGCCGGGTCAAAATCGCCTCAGCGCCGGGGTCCGACGCGCGCGAAAATTGGTAGCGCCCTAAAAGGTCCTTGTCGAAAACGTCTTTCCGCGTCGGGCGGAACCGAACTTCGCGCCCGACAGCAGGCGCGTCGACGAGCTCACGACCAGCTCGACGAACCAAAGCTACAGATGAATTTAAAACGCGCTCTTTCAAACTGAGCCGTGCGAAGTCGCGGAGTATTTGCGAAGCGTCTCGCTCTCCTTCGCTGAGGAGTTGCTCTGCTTCAGCCAGCAGGGCACTCGCGAACTCTGGGTCTTTCTTTACCCGGTTGGAAATAGTAGTGCGATAGGAACGCGTCAGCTTCATGAGGTCAGTCTGCCACAAACTCGTCCACCGGGCGACGGAAGAGGTAGTGCGTGAGTTCGGCTTCCCGTTCAAAGCCTGGAATATTGCCGCGCATCGCCGATGCCAGTTCTCTCCGTTGATTGGGTTAGCGATCTCCTTCCTCGTGTACCGCCCACCAGCGATGGCGTCTGGCCGAGAGAGCCATTTTCTATCCTCACGCCTCGCATTGCTTGGCAATCCATCCAGCGTGCCGTACATTCACGCTGCCTGCCACGTAGGTGATCGAAGTGCGTTCATTTCAGACTCGAGGAAAAATCATGGCTACCAAGAAGTCCCCCAAGAAAGTTGCACCGAAAGCTGCTTCGAAGCCGGCGCCAAATAAGCCCATCAAACAAGTCCTTGGCAAGTCCGGACTGGTGGAGTACATCACCGCCGCATCTGGTGTGATGGCGAAAGACGTTCGGTCCATGCTAGTCGCACTAGAAGGTGCTGTGATCGGCTCAGTCAATAAGAACGGCGCGCGCACGTTCATCCTACCTGGCCTGCTGAAGATTACGGTTGCCAGCATTCCGGCCAAGCCCAAGCGCAAGGGAATCAATCCCTTCACCAAGGTGGAACAATGGTTCGCCGCCAAGCCAGCCTCGGTCAGAGTCAAAGTGCGTCCGCTGAAGAAACTCAAAGACGCAGCTGCATAATAGAGGACTAAGAAATATGCCTAATATCGGCGCGTTCTTGAAAGCAGAAATATTGCGACTGGGTAGACGAGAAATTCGCAAGGAAGTGGCAGGCGTTAAGAAGGCGTCGGCGTCCTATCGGCGCGACATTGCTGCGCTGAAACGCCACGTGATTGCACTCCAGAGAAAATCGGCCGTCTTGGAAAAGCGGACGAGTGTCCCCATCGGCAGCAAGTCCCCTGCGCTGCCTACGCGGCCCGTCAGATTCGTGGCAAAAGGGCTGCGGTCGCTGCGCGCTCGGCTGGGGCTGTCGGCATCGCAGCTCGCGCTTCTGCTCGGCGTCAGCGAGCAATCGGTCTACAACTGGGAATCCAAGAAGGCGACACCGCGCAAAGAGCAGCTGGCCGCGATCATCGCGATGCGTGGCATCGGAAGGCGCGAGACACAATCGCGCCTTGAGGCCATCAAATCCTCTCGCGTGAAAGGTGGAAAAAAGGGACGCAGTTGATCGCGGCAGGGGTGGTTCTCGTGAACTGCCGGGCTTACGGCGCCCTCACTGACGGGCAAGCCGCCGCCGTGCCTATCTGACAATCCAGACTATTGAATATCTCCGACCCATCCTGGCTCGGAGATCAAGCGACGTGTGCGCACGTCCAAGGTCATCAGCAAGACATCATGTGTGCCAACATGGCGGTTCGCGTTCCAGGTAATCGGAGGAAGACCTGGAAGTTTTGCGCGGTAGACATGTTCTAGTGCCGCAACGAACGCGCCCCGACTGACGTCACGACCCAGTCCGGAGAGCACACCGGTAACAAGCCAGAGCGCAGAACCGGCTCCCGCATCTGCGTTTTGAATTTCCGGAGGGACGGCAGCAGCCACGAGAATACGGCGATCACGCGTCACAGCAAGCGTCGCCACGTCGCAATTCGCAGCCGCATCCGATGTCATGAGAACGAGTCGAGGGGTCATTGAACCGTGGTCCATGACGCAGTTATTGGTCAGCAACACGGCATCGGCGCTTGCACGGAGGGCTTCGGCTCGCAAGGCAGAAACCTGATCGTCCGCGGTTGCCGTCAGCACAAACGCATAAGGACCCGGCGGCGTCGGCCCCGAATGAACGACAATGGTAGGGATGTGCTCTCGAGCGGCGATTTGGACGCTTGTGCTGGGATCAGTGGACGCGTCGATCGTCAGCAGGGCATCTGCGGTGCGTTCGTGTTGAATGACGACTCGCCGGCCGTAAATGCGGGTATCCGTTGCGACGAATCCGGGAGCGCCTAGTACGTTAATCTGAATGGCGTCGTCGCTCACGCCCAGCGGTTGTTCCGCGCCGAGTATCGTGAGGTAGGCGAGCAAGTCGGCGGCGTCTTGTTGCGACAGTTCGAAGCGCGGCATCGCCCGATCGAGCGTGTGACCGCTGGCGTCGTAGCCCATCGTGATCGCCCGTTTGAGCAGTGTCTGCGTGTAGGCCATGCGCCGACGCTCGGGCAGATTCGCCTCGGCAGCGAGCGCACCTGCGGAGATGTCGACGGCGCGCACGCCACCTTCGGTCTTGCCACGACCATCCGCGCCATGACAGTTCGCGCACGGCACTAACACCGCGTCAACGGGCGCGCCGCCGCCGAGCGTGGCCATGATCGGTGCGTCATCCGCGCGACCCGCGACGAAGATCTCGCGTCCGCGCTCCTGCGGCACCGTGAGCCCGGCGCCGAGACTGAGAGCGGCGATCAGCGATACCAGCAGCATTCAGTCGCGAGCGGCGTGTTCGCGCAGGATGCGCGCGAGCACTGCGGGGTCGGTAAGTCCATCCAGGCGCTGCCACGGACCGCCGTGCTTGTCGTCAATCACGATCGTCAGCGGCGCGTGCGAGGCTGGATCGACCGTGCTTGCGCCGAGTGACTTCACCAGCGTATCGATGTCGGGCTTGGCGCCGGTGACCAGTGTCCAACCGGGTGCAGCATGCATTTTTTCGCTCCACGCCTGGAGCCGTTCAGGCGTATCGGTTGACGGGTCAATGCTGATCGAGATCAGCGATACATCTGCCGCGCTGTCGCGCAGCAGCTGCTGCGTTTGCGCGAATCTCACACCCATCAGCGGACAAACGCTCGAGCAGGTGGTGAAAATAAAGTTCACGGCGACGATACGCTGTTTGACGAGGTCGTCGTAGAAATGCAGTGATCGATTGGTCTGCGTGCGCACCGGTACATCAGCAATGGGCGTCGTGTGCGCCACCGCTTCCGTTGCAGCAAGCGCGCGATTCAAAAGCATCGGCCAGGCGGCCAGCAGAAACAGTGCGCCTGTACAGCGCAGCGTCGCGTATCGTCGATGAATGTTCATGCTCCTACCGAAGATGATGGGCTTGAGTGATTGTGCGCTATTCGCCGCGATCGTCGGCGACACCAAGCGCGATGCGTTCGACATCCGCGGGCGGCGCCGTGGCGAGAACCTTTTTCCACAGTCCGGTCCGGTCGTTGCCGATCACCAGCAAGTCCATGTGGTCGGCAGGTTGCTCGCTATATTGACCGATGCGGCGCAATGCCGTGGCAACCTGATCGCTGGAGCCGGTCAGAAAATACCAGCCCGGTTTCGCCTTCAAGCGGACAGCGTAGTCGTGCAGCACGACTGGTGTGTCGGTACCGGCATCGACGGTGATCGAGACCAGGCGTACGTCCGTGTCGGTCCGTGCACCGAGATGCGCCTGCAAGGCTTTCAGCGTATTCATGGTGACAGGGCAGCTCGCCGCACAGTGGGTAAAAAACGTGTTGATTACCACGCTGTGTCCGGCGATCACGTCGCGATACAACTCGACAACGCGCCCATTCTGGTCGGTCAGCGTGACGCCCTCGAAATACTTCACCGCGCCCTCGGACCCGCCGCTGCCGGCGGCCATCGCCGGCAGCGTGCTGAGTGCGCTCGCGAGCACGAGCAAGAATCCTTTCATCTGCACCTCAGTGCGCCAGTTCAACCATGCCGCTATCCGGGTTGAGCCAGTATTGGCCTGGTACGCCGCCGTATGCGATCTGCTGCTGGTTCTTCTGAAACAGCTGCATGGTCGGAAATATCAGGCGGAAGCCCGGCTCAAAGATCTGGCCCTGCGGATGCTGCGAAATCTGCGCCTGGTAGACGGCGATGCGGCGCTGCGTCAGCAAGCGCACGTAGCCGTTGACGTTCGCCTGTTGCGCTGCGTTTGCCTGCACCTTGGCGATCAAATCCTTGGCTTGGGCGCGATGATGGGCGGGCGTGCGTGATGGGTCTTTCAGGTTCGCCAGCAGTTCTTTCGCCGCAGGGGAGGGCGCGCTGCCGAGGTTCTGCTCGAAGTGTGTCTTCCAGTCGGCTGTTGCGGCACCGGTTGGCACCAGTTGCAGCAGGTTGCAGCGCAACCCAGAGAACATCGGGCGCGTCATGTCGATGCTAATCACGTCGTAGACGAACTTTTCATCGATCAATCCGGAAGCAACCATTTTCTCCACGAGCAGCATGTCGCTGTGCGACTTGACCGGCGTCTCGAAGGCATGGTCGGCGTCAATCTGGTTGATCGGCTGCACGGAATTGGCGAAGCCGCCGCTCTGGTAGTCGATGAATTGCGACTGGAACAGGTTCAGCGCATTGACGTACAGGTCTTTCTTGATCGTTACCGTCGGCACGTCGGGCGTCAGGCGCTGGTCGATGAATGCACCGACTGGTGCGGCGATCGTCGCGCTCGGACCTTCGAGCGGCTGCACATCGGATTCGAGGTTGACTTCCTGTTCGCAGAACAGTGGGCGCAATTGTTCCTGCAGCGAGCGCGCGCCGCGCTGTTTCATGTAGGTGGCATTGCTCAGCAGCTTTTCGTCTCCAGCTTTGATCCAGGTCGAGAATTCACTGGCGCTGACCACGCCTTCCAAGATCGGCTTGAACTCCGGTGCGATGCGAAGCGCGCCTAAATCGAGCGGACGCTCAGTGGTCCACCACGAATCGTGCGGCGCTTTGAGTTCCTTCATGATCGGGCCACCGTTCATGTGACAACCCGAACAGCGCAGTCGCGGTAGCGTCGCGCTCCCGGCATTGAGAGGACCCATGAAGATCGGCTGCGAGACGTCGTTGGCACGATCCAAGTTGGCGATATCGGCCAGGATGTCCGCTGAATCGCCGCGATAGAACCAAATACCGCCTTCGCCCGTACCGCGGATCTCGTAGAAGTTGTACAGCTGCTTTTTCGGATCCCACACGAGCGTTTCGAGCAACAGGTTGTCTGGTGTGGCCGCCTGTTGCGGTGACAACGTGCTGGTCAGCGCCGTGTTGTCGATCGACGCTGCCGTGAAGTGTCCGAAGAACCAGTCGCCTGGCGCCAGCGACTGGCCGCCGTAGGAACCGACTACCGCTTCGAAAAAACTGAAGCTTCCCTGCGGCAGCGGGTTGTGGAAGCCGCGATTGGCGACCATCGTGGGCTTGAGCGTCATCTTGTTGGCTTGCACCAGATCGCGGAACAGCAGCGCGTTCTGTGGACAGCGCGGCTGTGCAGACAGCAGCTTAAATAGCGCATCGTCGTTGCTGCCGGCAGCAAGCGGCGAGCCGGTGTTGTTGTTCTGGATCATGCAGTGCGGTGCGGTCTGCACGCGTGCGCCGAGCAGCGACGCGTCGCTGGCGTGCTTGGCGGAAGGCGTAGCGCCGGCGGCGAGGCCGGCATTGGCGACAAGCGCAAACGATACGGCGGCGTTGAGTAACTTGAACATGGAAATTCCTCTCTTAAGTTAGGCCGGCGGGAACAGCACGAGCAAGTCTTCGACGCCGAGCGTGTTGATCGGAAACGACCATATCAAGTCGGAAGTCGGGTTGCGGTGCGAGAGCTGGCCGGTCTTCGGATCGACGACGATCTGCGCGGCGAATTCGAGCGGTTTGTGCTCTTTGAACGGCAGCGTCGAGAACTGCACTTCCCAGGGCACGCGCCCGCCGAGCACGAAGCCGTGTGACACCTCGCAGTCGAGCACGGCGAGGATCTGCTGGCGCGTATACTTTTCCCTCTTGATGAGGTCAGTCAGCGAGTTGGCCATCGGCAGGTCGATAGCGCGGTTGCGCGCATAGATGAAATGATCGCCGGCGACGGAAAGGATTTGGTGTACGCGCTGCTGCTTGTCGCCGAGATCGCGCATCACCTTGACGCCGAGGAAGTACCCGCCGGCATCTTCCAGGCGCCACCAGTGCTCCAGATAGACCGACTGGACGCCATGCTCGAACACGTTGCGTCCACCGAGAATCTCGAAGCGGCCGATGTCGATGCTGCCGTCGGGCGGCTGGTAGTCGATCTCGTGATGCCAGGTAATGATGTAGCCATCGACTGTGGTGTAGCCGCTGAAGCCTTCCTGCGGATACAGGGTTTCGAGTTGCGCGTCGGTCAGATCGGAAAGCGACTTCGCTTCGGCGAAAGCCGGCCGATCTTTGGGAACGCGGCAGTCGCCGAACAACGTCGGCGTCTGGATATTGCGCACGTTGACCGTGTTCTGAGGTGGGCCTTGATTGTTGTTGATCACCCACAGGCGTTCCCACGATGCGGACAACCAGGGCGGAACCGGCTTTTGGTCCATGGCTAGTCTCCCTTCGCCGGTGCGGCGGGTTTGTGCGGCGTCTTGGCATTGCCAAGCAGGAACGAGTAGTCCGATGCACACGGATTGTTCGCGGTGGCGGGTGTTCCCGCCGTCTTCGGGTCGTAGATCTTGGTGAGCTTGGCCGGCTTGACCGTGGCAATTGGCGCCGATGCATGGCACGACAGGCAGGTGAGATTCTGCACGTAGGTTTCCAACGTCGCATTCGCGACCGGTTCCTGGTCCAGACCCGGCGACAACTGCGCGGCAACCAGCGGCGTGTGTGCGCCGGCGGCCACCGTGGTGTTCTGATTCGACCACAGGGTGTTGACCAGTTCGTAATTCAGAAATACCGAATTTGGATCCTGCGGCGCGATCACCTGTGTCCACACATACTGGTTCAATCCAGCCACGTCGTCGTTCGCGCGCGTCGCGATCGGCGTTTGACGCACCGTCTGGATCGGTGCGTCGTACGGGTTCTTGCCGCCGTTCACCACTGCTGGATTGGCGTTCGCGACACACTCGTAGTAGTCGGTGGCCGGATTGCAGTTCGGGTTGAAATACGTGTACGGCGGATTGAATTTCTTGTTTGCAACTGCGTTCACGTCAGGTGCGTTCTGGCGATGTTCAAACGTCGCCCAGACGAACTGTTGGCCGAGTGCCGTCTTGTGGATGATGTGCAGGCCGACCAGACCGATGACCACTGTCTTGGGCTTCTCGTTCGGGTAGCTGACGATCGCCTTGGAGATTTTGAAGCGTGGCCAGTCCGCCGGATTGGGTAGTTCCAGCCACGCGGCTTTGGTTTCGATCGACCCGACACTGCCGTACGGTGCACTGGCGGCCGTGCCATCCGGTAGGCTGATGCCCGGCGACACGACGAACTTCTGCTGCACGAGTGCGTTGTACAGCTTGTTGTTGACGATGTAGTTGTACTCGTCTTCGTTCATGCGCCGCTCGTACAGCGTGAGCAGTTTGCTCTGCGCGGTGAGCCAAGGATGCCCCTGCGATGCCTGGCCGATATCGCTCAAGTCGAGTATCGGGTGCCTGGCCACTTCCGAGCGCATGCCGCCCAGCACCTTCACGTTTTCACCAGCATCGTGGTAGTTCCATTTGCCGGGATTTTTCGCATCGGCCAAAAACACCTCGTCGGATTCCTTGTACGTTTCCCATACGGTCGCGCGCCTGTCTCCGGGCGTACCGAACTGCGACGGTGTCACTGACGTATCCGGCTGACCGCGTTGCGTAGTCGAGGCGACCCAATTGAGGGCGATGAATTCTGACCATGCGAAGCAGTTGGCATCGGCCTGGCGCGTCAGCGGGAAGTCGGTCGGTACGTTGTACGCGTACTTGCTGTTGGTCGATGCGAGAAACGGCGGCGCCAGGCAATTGCTGGTCGAGCCGTTCGTTGCGGAGGCGGGCGGTGCTGTGGGCACGTCGGGCGCTGTGGTCGCGGCGGGAGCGACGGGTTTCTCGGCAACGTGGGCAGGCTCAGTTCGCGTGTCCTGATGACAGGCGACGACCATCAAGGTCAGGGCAGTGGCACCGAGTGCGGCGACGTGACGCGGCTTCATGCTCATGTTGGCTTCCTTATTGGGCAGAGGATGAAGGGGCGACGACCAGGAATGCCGGCGCCGGAACGATGGTTGGCTCGAACGTCTGGCCGGCCGGCACGATCACCACGCCACGCACACCGGTTGGCGCTTGCGCGGTGACGCTCACCTGCAGATTCAGCAGTTGCGATTGGCTCGGGTACGTGTTGCCGGGCACGGCATAGTTGATGTTGGGATTGAAGCCCACGACTTTCGCAATGATGGTCGTGTCCGCGTTGCCGTCGGAGTCGGTGAAGACAACGGTCGGCCACTGCGCGGGAGGCAACGCCGTGCCGCCCGTGGGCGCGGCGTAAGTCAGCGCCAACGCGATGTTGCTGCTGCCGGGACGCAGCGTCGGTGGAATAATGCTCGAGTTGCTGGCGAGCACCATCGGCACACCGACTGGCGTGGTGACCGGCGTGTTGTAGTACGCGTCCCACACGTTCTGGAAGAGAATCAGCAACGGCTGCGCTTGGGTGACAGTCGCGGGCGAGGTCACGCAGGCCAGCTTCGGCGTCGGTACCACCGGCGCAATGGGACGTCCAAACAACGCGACCTCGAGCGTCGACTGCACCTGTGATCCGTATTGGATCGGCGCGCCGGCGATCTTGATGTCGCCGACCGTAAAAGACACGCCGGCATCGATCCAAGCCTGCGGAATCTGGAATGCCGCGTGCAGGATGAATGATCCCGGGAACGGCGCATTCGTGATCGGATCGACGAGCTTCTCGAAGCCGCGCACGATCTGCCAGCAATCCGCGGCGGTGGCACCTTTTGGGAGCTTCGGGTCGGTCGGCAATTCGTATTGCGCGAAGCTCGGCATTTGGATGTATAGGCCGGGCGGGTCGGCTAGCGAGATGTTCGTGCCGCTGCCGACAGCAAGATTGATGGTCTGTCCGATGTGCGGATCGCTGTTGCGGAAGTTTTGTCCGTACTGGCCGCAGCAGATCAGCGCTTGCGGATCGGTGTTGCCGGCGCTGCGTTGCACCGTCGCGCCGGCGCCCAAACCGAGTTCAGTCTGAAGCGTGTTCGGCGTCGCGGTCAGATGCATGGCGCCGCCGGAGAACTGCGCCGCAGTGCCGCTGCGCACGGTTGCGGTGCCGCTGTTCCACTTGTTCAGCGGATTGTAGGCAGGCCTTCCGGTCTGCGGGTCGATCACCGGTTTTCCGCTGGTCGGATCGAGCAGCTGCAGGTCAGCGACGCTCACCGTGACCCACTGCGCCTTGGGAGCGCCGGCGTTGAGTGCGGACGTATAGACGTCCGCCACACGCTGCGGGTCGACGCGCCAGAGCGACTGGTAGTACTCCGGGTTTTCGCAGGTGAAGTCGATGCGAACGATTTTGCCCGCCGCGTTGCGCACCACGCTGAACTCGCAGTATTCGTCCAGCCAGCCGCGCGGACCGTACGGTCCAAACGGCTCCAGCGTGCCTTTCCATTGCGGCTGCGGACAGCGCACGGTCGGGATCGGATAGTTCTTCAGGTCACCGCTGTCGGCAAGCTGATACAACGTACTTTGCGGCAGCGAGTAGGGATTCGGCGGCACCTGATTCTGGCCGAGGTACTGGATCAGCCGGTTCGGAAACGCAATCCACGCCACGTCGACCGCAAACGAGCCCGCGGGAATATTCGTCGCGAGCGGGTTGTAGTACGCCGTTTGCGCGGCCTGGTAGAGCGAATTCCATGGATCGCCGGTGATTGCCTGGTCGGTGAAGCCGTCGACGTTCTGGCTCCACAGCTGCGCGAGCTGTTCGTAAGCCTGCTGGTTGTCGGGGAAATCGTTGTTGCACGCAGGCGTGGTGAAGCGGACCAGGCGATAGCTCTTGGATTTCGGATCGTAGGTGTACTTCGGTGTGACGGGGGTTCCTGAACCGCTAGGCATGACGCAAAGCTCCTTGTGCTATCAGTTGGCCTGGTAAACAGAAAACTGTGAATTGCTGCGATCGAGCCCGAGCGACTCGGATTCGATCCACACGTAGTAGGTGCCAGCTTCAGGTGGTACGAAATCGACTTCGTAGTGGCCGTCGGCGGATTGCTGCGCCGTCACGCGCTGCTGCCACACGCCTGGCGCTTCGAAGACGAGTGCGCGGATGTCGTCAGCACTGCGCCGCTCGCCGTGATCGGCGTCGGTCAGCGCAAATTGCAGGCGCGCCGGCGCGCCGATCGCGAGGTTCTGCGGCGGATCGACGGCAACGACGCGTGTCCTGCGCTTGTCGAGGGCCGGTGCGCGCGCGTCCACCGTTATCTTGAAACAGGCAACCACGCGTGGCGCATCGAGGAACAGTGCGACGTCGTACGTGCCTGCGTCGCGTACCGGCACTGTGGTGGAGTAGTGTCCACGCGAGAGCTCGCGCAAGCCATGATCGACGACCAACGCCGCACGCGGACGGCGGCCACCCGTATTGAAACCACCGGCCGGCGCGGCCATGCCTTCCTTGTACAGGTACACCATCTTGTCGTCGGGATTGGCGACCAGCACCGATGGGCCTTCTGGCGCGGAGACAATCGAGTCGGCCGTCGTTCCGGTACCGAGTGCGTGCTGGCCGGCAGGAAAATCGGCCACGTTGATCGACTGGCCATCGCGGCCGATCTGTTCAAGCGGAATCATCGTTACGGTTTCGCTGCCACGTCGGTGCACGTAGGCGACCAGGTCGCTGAAGCTGACGCGGTCGGGCGCGTCGGCGATGTCGGCGTTCTGGACGATCCGGTTGCTCGCTGCGTCGAGCACCTGCACCACGTTGCGCAACGGATTGGCGAGCAGCGCGTGGCGGCCGTCAGGCGCGAACCGAATCTGTGCGGCGCCCGGTTGCACGTCGAATCTTGCGGTCACCTTGGCACTGCGCGTGTCCAACGCCAGCGCATGCCCGCTGGTCGATTCCACGGCATACACGGCCTTGGCGGCGTTTGAATAAGCGAGCAAGTCGATAGCGGCATCGAGTTCGATGCGTTCCACCACGCGTGCCTTGCGCAGTTCGACGCGCACAACGGAATGGCCACTCGTCGCGAACACATTACCGCTATCGTCGCTCGGCGCCATAGCACTAGCAGTGCCGACGCGCACATGCGTGGCGACAAAGGACGTCGTGTCGATCACCGTGAGTCCTTCATCGTCCGACACCACGACGCGCTCCCCGAGCACGAGCAACTGGCGCGGATGGGGCCCGCTCGCGATGTGCTTGACGATCGTCCAGCGGCGCGTGTCGGCGACGGCGACCTCATTGGATTCTGGCAACGAGACGAACAATGCCGTCTGATCGGCGCTCAATGCCCAATCGGCACCGGGGCTCGGCAGCATCAGCATCGCGAGCAGCTGCGAGCCGCCGAACCCGAACAGCGGGTCCCCCACGCTGATCGAGTTGTCGTCGTTGAGCGACAACACGAAGTAGGCGTTGAGATCCACGTCGGCGCGATTGAACAGATCGCCGCCGAGAAATGTGGCGACTTGGCGTTTGCAGTCGGGCGCTGCGTTGCCGGCACGCCGCCGTGACAGCCAGGCTGCCGGCCGCACGCCGGCGAGTGCCGTGCCGCTGGCGGTGTCGCTGAAGTGAAAATCGAATGCGACAGGTTCGCCCGCCCGCGCGTTGGGCGTTGCTGCGAAGTCAATGGCGATACCTTGATCGATCACGTTCTGCACCGTTCCCGGCGCGTCCTTGATCATGGTGTCTGCGCCGCTCGCAACCGACATCGTCGCCAGCGATGTCAGTGCAAGTGCTGCGAGCGCGAGCGGGCCGGAGCGCAGTCTCATTGGCGCGGCAACCGCTTTGGCCGGTGTGGCGCGGTGAGCGTCGACGCAGCGGGTGACTGAACCTTGAACGCCTTGGCGGCCAGTTGCGGAGGCGGCGCGTTCCACGTCGCCACGCCGCCGGCGGGCGAGGTGATGCGGATGGATGGCGTCGCACGCGTAAACGTCTGCGTCCACAGTCCGTTGTGCACGGCGGCGGTGCCGCCGTTTGTCGAGACATTGCCGACGAAACCGCCCGCTTCGCAGATTGTCATGCCGGTGCGTTCCTGTTTGACGCGATTGGGGCAGGGCGTGACGAAGCCGGTGACCGTGGTACCGCGGCCGTTGGTGACGACCACTGAGGTGATGCCGACGGTGTCGGGAAACGCGTTGCTGCTCGATGGCGTCCACGGCGCCACGCGGAACACACCCCAGGCGCCGCCTTGAAACATGTTTGCGGTCCAGGCGCGATAGAGATAGTCGCCGGCCACGCCGAAGCGCCCGCCCGATGGCGTGGTGCCGGGCGTATCGTCGAGCACCACGTCGTAGGCACTCGCCGCACCGTAGCCCGTCAACGTGCCGACGCTTTCCGACGTCGGGTTGTAGCCGATGCGTGTCGACTGCGCAGTGTACGGTTCTTCCTGCCACACGTGCCCAGTCAGTTCCCAAGTGATCTGGTTGTCACCGTCGCCGCCGGGCATCACCAACCGGAAACGCGCCGGCATGTGCGCGGGTGCGCGATAGATGGGCGTCTGCGGTTCGGCGGCGACGAGCTGGTTCGATGTCGTCGCAGTCTCGTCGACTTGCGACATTGGCAACAGCGAGATGTTCTGTACGTCGCTTGCAGTCAACTGCGTCCAGTCTTTCGGCGCATTGCTGCCGAGCGCCGCATTGAGTTGCGTGCCGAGCCGCAACCAGGCCGGTTCCGCGCGATAGTTGAATCCTGCAAGCGGATTGCCCGTCGCCCACCACGACTGACCGTTGGTGAGCATGTTGGCGTCGTTCTGATACATCACCACGAATTCGCGGAAAACCTTGTCAGCGCTCCACACGGTTGCCGACGCCATGGACTGCGGATCAGGCGTCCAGTGCGAACCGGCCGGTTCCACCACCAGCGCGCCAAACAGGCCACGGTATACCTGCATCAGCGGATCGGACGGCATCAGGTTGATCGCGCCAAATTCCACCGGCGTCTGCCTGCCATCTTCGATCGTGCCGGCGTACCACCAATAGTCGACCTTGCCGTGAGGCGGCGCCGTTTGCACGGCGTTGTTGCCGACGTTGGCGCCGTCGTTGCTGCGCATGTCATAGCTCACCAGCTGTGCATGCACGCCGACGTTCGGCGACGACGCGATCTGTACATAGTTGTAGGGCGACGCATACGTGAGACCGAAACGCGAAGCGGCCTCAAAGCTCTTGAACACGGCTTCGTCGCCGTTGAAATCGTTGACCAGCGTGACGTGAACCCAATCGCCCGCGTTGGCGCGCAGGACGAGTGGCTCGACGGTTTTCTGCGGCGTAACCGTCTGGCCTTTCTGTACGACGACGTAAACGAGGCCGAGCGGATCTTCGAGCGGATGCGCGCTGTCGCTCTTGCCGCCGCCCAGATTCACGCCGCGCGTGTTGTACTCGAGTGCCGCGGCGTCGTTGCCGAGCGCACGCTGCACGGTCATCGCGTGCACTTCGTATTCACGGATACACGGATTGCCGCTGCTGCAGTCGTCGCTCATGCCGGGCGCCGGTTTGTATGCAGGGGTGGGCGGGGCAGGTGGTGCGATCGGCTTGAGAAAACTCTCAGGCTTGTCGGGGTTGTACGTACGCATCAAACCCCAAGCGCCGTTGGTCAGCCCTTCATACGACGCACTCGGGTTGTAGAGATAGTCGGTCGGCGTCGATGCGCCGATGCGCGGCATGTCGAACAGAAGTTCATAGTGCTCGGACAGAATGATGAACTGCGTGTCGCGATAACCCGAATTTTCCAAATACGGTTCCGCCAGCCAACGCGTGCCGTGCATAGTGAAGTCGTGCATCGACGTATGTGCGCCGGCGAGCAGGCGCACTTGCACCTTGTCGCCTTCATACGCATGCAGCAACGGTGTGTACGGATCCGTGGCACCCATCGCCGAGGAGATCGGCCGCACCGGGAACGTGAAGCAACTGCTGCCGCTGCAGCCAGGATCGATGCGCGCGCCGGGTGTCGGCTGTGTTGAGTAAGCCCGATCGAGCCGCTCGATACTGCGGAACGCGGATGACAAGTCGGCCGCATCCTGCGCCGCCTTCGGGTTTGGCGTCTGCGGCTTGAACACGCGCATCGGCAGCGGCTCGCCGCGATAGTTCATCGAGATCATGCCGGCGCCGAAATCGGAAACCAGCAGCGGCTGCGGCGGAAACGGTGCGCTGCCCGACAGATTCGGCACGAGCGACTGTGGCGTCTGCGCAAGCGGTTCGGGCGGACAGTTCAGACAATTCAGCACGTGCGCCGCATCAGACCAACCGTAGTAGGGCTGTTGCGGCTTCGGCGGCACACAATCGAAATCCGGCGGCCCTTGCGTGACGGTGTGGCCGTCGGGCGAGATGTAGCTGTAGCAGTCCGGCTTGCTGCGGCTGGTCTGCGTGTAGACGTGCTGCGTGTCGCCCCATTCGAGGGCGAATTCGCGATAGTTGTCCCGTGCGCGTTCGGGTGACTTGAACAGCACGTTCGCGGCGTAGCTGGTCGGCCCGCCGTCGTCGCGCGTGCCGAACTGCGTCTTGCCGTCGAGTGAGGTCCATGTGGTGTCCGCCGGCTCGATCAAGACCCCGCCGTACAGGCCGACCATCTGGTGGGTGGAGGGGCCGAAATGATCGTGCGTGAACACGGTCATGTAGGTGCGGTCCTTGCTGTCGACCTTTGCCGGTTGGTTCATGAGCGGATCGAGCCACCAGCGTTGCACCGTGGCCTGAGCACCGATCCACGCTTTGCTGGTTGGCGTTGGCCCGTCGCCGAGTTCCTTGATTGACTTAGGCTTAAGCTTGGTTTGATGTCTGTGCACCGCATCCCACAGACCGCCGGTCTCGTTGATGCCCGCGATGCGCTCGCGCACTTCTTCGGGGCTGAACGTGCCGTCTTCGTAATTGAAACCGTTCGCTGCGCCATCGGAGGCGAGCACGTCGAATTTCACCAGATGAATATGCTGGCCAAGAATATCGGTCGGTGTGCGCACTTCGAAATCGTCGAGTTCGAAATAGGCCGGCACCAGATTGGTATGCCAGTACTCGACAACATCATTGTTCGCAGCGCGCAGGAACAATGGCTCCGGCGGCTTCTGTCCGTTGACGTAATCCTTCGCATCGTCCCATAGCGAAAGAATGCGTTGCTGCGGATAGTGCCAGCCGGCCTTGTTGAACACGGCGTCAAGCTGCAAGTCGACGCCTTTGTATACCCGCAGCGGATTGCCGACCGCGTTGCCGTCGACGACAGCGGGGTCCGCAAACGGCGCGCCGTGTTGCGGGCCGCGCGGCAGCCCGTTCACCTTGAACGGCGCCGGCTTGCCATCGGGCATGAAGCTCGCGTGCAGTTGATGACTGAAGAATCCCATCGCGGTCTGTTCGGTCGCGGTTCCTTCTTCCGGCAACTCGAACGCGACGATCGCGGACAGATCCTTTGACCAATCGAGTGCGGTGTGCTGTTCGTTGGCGACTTTCGCAGCGGTGATCAGATGCCGTGGCAAGCCGCCGTCGAGCACGTCGTGCGTCTTCGGATCGACGGCGAAATCAAGTGGCGGATGCGGCGCACGGTGTCCGGCGATGCCGGGCACGAAAAATGGAAAACCCGCGTGACCATCGCCGATGACATGCGCCTGGCCATCGACAATCGTGACCTTCGCCGGAATCGGCGCCATTGCGTAGTGCGGCAGCGGCACCACAGCCGGAATCGGCGTGCCGCGCGCGATTTCGCCATCGGGTAGGGCGCGTGCCTCTGGTTGCGGACGGCCGGTCGCATCGAGAGCGGTGCCACCTTCAAACACGTCGTGCACGCGATACAGCGCCCACATGCCAGCAGCGAAATGCGGATAGAAGTGACAGTGGAAGATCGAATCGCCGACCGTCAGATTGCGATTGCCGCTCCCGTCGAACACGAGTTCGGCGGTGAATGATGAGCCGGGACCCACTGCTTGCGAATCGAGATAGTTGCTATCACTGCTGTTAGGACTGCGCAGCCACTGATGTGCATGGTGGTGGTGGATGTGATGCACCGCGGCGCCCGCATGCAGCACGCGAAAGCGCACGTGGTCGCCGAGATACGAGTGGTAGACGTTGGACGGATCGTCGGGGTAGAACGCCTTGGTGGCTTTCCTGCCGGCGCTCGGCTTGCACGGATGCTCGGGATTGAAGGTCAACGGATCCGCGTTGAACTTGACCGTGAGATCCTGCAGCTCCGCGGTCGTGCACGGCGCATTCGCGGGAACATCGACGACCAGTGCGGGATCGCCGATCGCCCAAGAGCTCAAGAAGAATTCCTCGAATTTGCACTCGGGGCAATCCGCCGCTGCGCCGACGCCGATGCGATTGGCGAGCACCTCGGGCGCTATGCCGCCGATACCGTAATTGATCGCGAACGTGTCGGCACCGGCGTCATTGCGCGGTACCTGGCTGTTGGTCGCGTACATGAAGTAGGGGAACGCCTGCACGACGTCCTGCGACTCGTGATAGACAACCGATACTTCGCGAAATGGCAGATTGCGCTGCGGCAACATGGGATTTTCGCCAGGGCCGCCTGGCAGCAAGCCGCGATCCGGGCCGGTGATGATCGCCGTCAAGTCGGTGTGCACGATGCGCCGGCTGCGGTCGAGCATACGCAGGATCGGGGTGCCGGCGGCCGGATGGCCGGGTGGAAACAGGGCGTCATAGTCGATCTGCGGGTGGCCGTCCGGCAGCGTGCCGCGCGTCGCCAGGCGCAGGTCTGCTTCAGACACCTGGCTGCGATACCACTCGCTGCCACGCGGCTCGACGGTCAGCACGCCGAACAAGCCGGTCGACAACTGCATTTCGTTGAAGTTGTTGTACTGCGCGGCGGTGCTGTAGAGCAGGCTGGTGCCTTCCTCTTGCGCGAACAGGCGATAGACGATGGTCTTGCCCGGTGCGATCAGACCGCTCATCGGATCGCTCGACGAAACGGGATTCTGACCGACCCAGGTGCCGTCACTTTCGATTCGGTCAACAAGTTGCATGCCGGTGACATGGATCGAGGCGTTGCGCGTCACCGGCTGCAGCACGTCTTTTTGTTTCGGATCGAGTAGATTGGTGAACGTGATCTCGATGCAGTTGCCGGCGTTCACGCGCAGCACCATCGGGCGCGGGCGTTTGTCGGAGCGGAGCATGACGTGCCCCGGCTTGAGGTCACCCTTCGCTGCATCGGTAGACACAACATCCGAGCGGAGCGCGTAGATTTCGCCGTCCGTCCGCGTCGTGCCCATGCGGTTGACCTGAAAGGCCTGGTCGAACGCCACGACGTCCGCCTTTACCACCGCCTCGCAATGTTGGGAGTCTGCCGCGAAGCCCCGGCACTGGAGCCCGAGCAGGCAGATTGCGGCAACAACGCCGCGCAACACGAATCCCTCGATCGAAAACCTCAGCATCGAGCCACTATCGCGATCGGTTCGGACGGACATCGTTGCCCCTCTTCTGTTGTTCAACTACACCGCAAGGTGCGACGCGCACTCGCCATCCCATCAGATTGCGCGGTGAGCCGCGACAATGACGGGGCTATCGAAAGCGCTGGTCTTGCTTGCTATTGGTCGTGTCAATGCCGTATGCGAATGAGATTCTCCCCACGTGCTTCGGAGCTTCGTTGTGAAGACGAAAACGGCGCGACGATGTGGACCGGCGCTAGCGCGCCGGATCGACCAGCCATGAAATATTCCTAATCCGGCCTTTCGGCCTTGTCTTCCCCCTGGGAGAAAAAACATTAGGCTCGATGTGGAAAATCGGAAAGCTGTCTACGTTTACAGTAGACATGCAAAAGCGCGAAATCCCTCGGTGTCGTCATCCTTCCGCACGCCACTTGCGCAAAACGTCGCAATTGAGGTGCTGACGGATCCCGGTCTCGTGTCGACCTGCATCCGAGCCGCCGACTAGCGTCGCCGGCGTTCTCGTTGCTCGTCGAAGCACTACGCCGGCGAGGTTGACCTTCAAACGCTTCGTACCCAAGAGGACGGCTGGCAAGGTTGTCAGTAGCCGAGAGTTGTTGATTTGCGCGCTCTATTGAGCCGCGTTTTCATCGAAGGGAGAGGCACTTCAAGATAGCTCGCTACCACAGGCAGCCTGTCACTCGCACCGAAAAAGTGGCTCTGCAGTGAATGAAAACATGGCTCAATCGAGCGCGTAAATCAACAGCGTGATGGCACAGGGCGATGCAGAGAAGATCGTGTCAGATTCTCCTGAAAACGTTGTGCCCGCGCCGCAGAGAGGGTCTGGTTTTTCGGCCGTTGCATCCCATCTCTTGAGACGGCAGGGGTGTGAGATTGCAGGCGTCGTGCCTGGGGCGTTTTAAAGCGGTGGGCGCGGAGAGGATGTAGGTAGCCGGTGGCGACGGGCGGGTTGGTGCGACGCTCGCGACAATGTTGAACGCGAGGTGTGAATGTCAGTATCAGAAATGTTCTCAGAGTTCCTCGGCAATCTGGCAATCGCCAACGCAGAGACGATCAGCGTACGTTACGGTGAATTGACCGCTGCATTGAACAAGCGGTTTCGAGATACCGAATCAAAGGAAGCCAACACCCTACAAGTGGGCTCGTTCGGCCGACGCACAGGCATCAACGGCATTTCCGATTTGGATATGCTGTACATCATGCCGAAGACAAAATGGGACGACTACAACAAGAATGGTGGACAGCTTAAGCTGCTGCAGGATGCAAAAGACGCGATTCTGGCGCGCTATCCCAATACCAAGGTTCGTGTCGACAGGTTGGTCGTTACTGTTACGTATGTCGACTTCCACGTGGAAGTGCAGCCTGTCTTTGAGCAGGATGATCAGAGCTACAAATATCCCGACACCAAGAATGGAGGCTATTGGAAGATCACCAAACCTCGAGAGGAGATGAAGGCAGTTGCCGATCTCGACGATGCTAAGAACGCGAACCTGCGTCGTCTTTGTCGGATGGCGCGCGCATGGAAGAACAAGCACGGCGTCGCCATGGGCGGGCTATTGATCGACACGCTGGCGTACAATTTTCTTGAGTCCACGACCGATTACGATACGAAGAGCTTTCTTTACTACGACGAGCTCAGCCGAGATTTCTTCAAGTATCTGTCCGAACAACCTGAGCAAGACGAATATGCGGCACCGGGCAGTCGCCAGCGCGTCAGAGTCAAGAAGCGTTTCCAGCGCAAGGCGAAAAAGGCGTATAACCTCACCCTGCAGGCGATCGATGCCGAGGGGCAAGCCAACGCCAATGACAAGTGGAAGAAGGTGTATGGCAGGCCTTTCTCGGCCTCGGTCGCAGTACTAAAAGAAGCGCGATCTGCGTTTGCTTTCAGGAACACCGAAGAGTTCATCGAAGACAAGTTCCCCGTCGACATTCGCGGCTACCTGAAATTGGACTGCGAGGTCATACAGCATGGGTTCCGGAAATTTTTCCTGAGAACCATGAATCGTTCGCACATTCCTCTGAAGGCGAACAAGAGCCTTCGCTTTGCCGTTGACGAGTTATCAATTGGGGAACCCTACAAGATTTATTGGAAGGTGCTGAACCGGGGCGACGAAGCTGAGAAGCGTGACTGCATTCGTGGCCAAATCGTCGCCGATAAGGGTCACGAGCGAAAAGACGAGACTACCAACTTCCAAGGCGACCACGTGGTCGAATGCTATTGCGTCAAAGATGGCGTTGTTGTAGCGAAGGATCGGATCCACGTTCCCATTATTTTGGATACAAGCGACTATGACTGATGCCGCTATTGTGTTGGAAAGCCAGTTGCGTGAATGCTATGGGCGCGTCGTCTATGCGCACAAGACGCATGAAAAGTGCGCCGATCTCTTGCTCGCGCGTCACAAGAGAATCAAGTTCTGGCAAATCGTTCTCTCGGCGCTCGTCACCGGCGGAATTCTCACGAGCTTTGTCGGCGACTTGAAAATCGTCGCAACCATCATAAGCGCAGCTCTATCGACGGTGCTTTTGACCTTGAATTCCTACACCAAGGATTACGATCTTGGCGAGATCGCGCAAAAGCATCGACAGGCCGCCATTGACATTTGGCTCGTCCGAGAGAAGTACCTCTCTTTGCTCACCGACCTTCGAGCTGGAAGTGGTCCTCTGGAGAAAGTCCGCGAAGATCGTGACGCACTGTTGGCGGAGCTCCACGGCGCTTATTCAGGTGCGCCTAGCACGGACGCCAAGGGCTACAAGATGGCGCAAGAAGCGTTAACGAAGTTGGAGGACATGACGTTTTCTGACGAAGAGATCGATCGATTACTCCCCAACGCGCTGAAGAAACTTCATGTTTCTGGGCGCTAGGCTCAAAGTAGGGTGAACGCGGCATTGTTGCGTGTGTCCGGCGACACTAATGAGCCGGCGCAAGTTGCGACTTACAGACGACGGCACGTACCAAATGGTTTACAACGATTTTGTGGAGCTTCGTCGGACCTTCCGTGAATTGAAGGATGTCGATGTTGGCGACGAGGATGTGGTGCACGTCGAGCGCGTCTTTGGCGTTGGTGCAGGTTTATCCTGGAGCGACATCGTCAAGGAGCACCGCGTTGTCATTCTTTCCGAAGCGGGCTCTGGGAAAACCACGGAGATTCAAGCGGCAGCCAGCAAACTCAAGGCTGAGGGGCGGGCAGCTTTCTTTTTGAGGTTGGAGCGCGTGGCCGTTGACCTTGACGGTGCCTTCGAGGTCGGTTCTCGCGAGGAATTCGACGCGTGGCTGGCGTCGGAGGAGGATGGTTGGTTGTTCTTGGATTCGGTCGATGAAGCGCGGCTTCGGTCTCCACGAGACTTTCAAGATGCGATTCGATCGTTTGCCGCACGAATAGGCTTGGCTAAGGATCGTGCGCACGTCCTTATCACGAGCCGCACCAGCGCTTGGCGGCCAAAAAACGACCTGCGGTTCTGTGAGGAACAGCTTCCACACATAGGCGCGGTTGTCACCGAGGACACAGAGTCTCCTTCAAGGCGCCACTCTGCGTCGACGAAAGCGTCCACACGTACGCGTGATCGCAGTGACTCTGCATTCAAGGTTGTGGAGTTGCGAGCGCTTACGCCTGACCAGGTCCGAGCCTTTGCCATCGCTTCAGGGGTTCCCAACCTTGATCTGTTCATGGAAGCAATCGATCGCGCGGACGCATGGTCGTTCACGGAGCGCCCCCAGGATCTGCAGGAGCTCGCCGGGTTTTGGATCGACCACAAGGCGATTGGTTCTCGCATGGAGCTCATGCGCAGCAGCGTTGATCGCCGACTCATGGAACGCGATCAGAACCGCGAAGAGTTTCGACCAATCGAAAAGAGCCGGCTCTACGAGGGCGCGCGCTTGCTAGCTGCTGCCGTGGCGCTGATGCAGGAGCAAGTCTTGTGTGTTCCGGATGGCGCGGACTGGGCGAAAGGGATAGTCACGAGGGACGTTCTTTCGGACTGGAACGAGACCGATCGAGCAACGCTGCTGCAGCGACCGATTTTTGACCAAGCCATTTACGGTACCCTGCGCTTTCACCACCGTACTGTGCGTGAATACTTGGCGGCTGATTGGGCGAACGGGCTGCTATGCCGAGCGGCACCCCGACGGACGATGGAAAAACTCTTCTTCCGGAATCAGCACGGAATCGATGTCGTCGTCCCAACGTTACGCCCGCTGCTGCCGTGGTTGGTCCTGTGGGATCAGCGAATTCAGGACCGCGTACTTCAAATTGCCCCGGAGATTGTCTTCGAAGGTGGCGACCCGACTCAGCTGCCTGTGAACGTACGGCGGAAGATATTGGCGGATGTCTGTACCCAGTTGGCGACCGGCGCAGGCGGACGGTCCGCGCGCGACTATGCTGCCGTCCAGCGATTCGCCAGTGCGGAACTTGCCGACGACATCCGTTTTCATATCGCGACGTATCGTGCTAACGATGAGCTCCTGGCATTCTTGATCCGCATGATTTGGATCGGACGCATACAAGAGGGAGCGCCCGAAGCCTTGCAGGTGGCACTCGATACATCCGCCGCAACCTATTGTCGTCGCGTGGCGATCAAAGCGCTGGCCGCGTTGGGGGCTACCGACAAGTTGACACGCGTACGATGTTCCTTTGTCACTGAGAGTGATCCTCTTGATCGAGAGTGTCTTTCTGAATTGGTTGAACAGGTATCGCCCGACGCTTCGTCGGTCCAATGGCTCATCGACTGTCTCGACAAGATCGCGCCGGAGCAGAAGTACACAGTAGACCCGCTGAGCAATCGAATCGAGCAATTCGTCATGCGTCTGGATCTCGATCTGCTCTCGACGTTTGCAATCGCTGCCGGGATGCTGCTCGACCGCGGGCCTTTCCTTGAGCGTCGCGACTGCCGAGTCTCGGTGCGGTATCTATGGCTTCTGCCGGTCCTCTGCACCGCGATTCAACGTCTAATCGTCGCCAAACACTCAAGAACATTCGAGCCCTGGTGTCTGGAACTACTCCACAAATGCAGCATCAGCAGTCTCTACGCTCAACAACATGACATGGTCAAGATGCGTGCGGAGTTGACCAACCTTCTATCCGAATGGCCCGAACTCAATCGTGAACTCTTCTGGTACGAAGTCCATCGCGCGCGAGCAGCGATCGAGAAGACCGCTGGCGAACGACTGATCGATTTCTGGAAGGCCATGCCCTATGGATGCCTGTGGCGTTTTGGCGAATCGGATTTTGACTACCTGACTGATCAAGTCACGAAAGCGTCGTTGCTGGATGATCGGCTCGTCGCACTGTCACTCGCGTTCGTCGTATACCGTGGAAAGACACCGCGACAAGCGCGCTGGAGGAAGAAGCTCAATGCTGCGACGGTAGACAACGAGGAACTCACACAGCAGTTGTACACGTATTTTCATCCACCAGCCCCAGGGCCCGAAGCGCGTCGATTTCGAAGACAACAAGCAGATTGGAAAAAGCGCGACGAAGCGGATCGCGTGAAGGTCGAAACCCACCATGCCGGCTGGAAAACCTATTTTCAGGAGAGCCTAGAGAAGGAGCGTCGTCGGCAGATCGAAACGCCGGGGACATTGTCCAACGCCATCTACTATCTTTTCGAGCAGTCGCGCCGGGTCGAGAATTCTTCTTCGCGTTGGACTCAGTACAACTGGCGCTCTCTTGTCCCGCAATACGGGGAGGAAGTCGCGCTATTGTATCGGGATGGCTGTACCGCATTCTGGCGGCACCACAGCCCGACCCTCAGATCGGAAGGAGCCCAGGCTCAGCAAACGACGGTCAACACCATCATCGGGTTGACCGGTCTGGAGATTGAAGCGCACGAAGTCCCCGCGTGGCCGGCCGGCCTGTCCAACGCGGAGGCAGTGCTTGCCTGTCGGCACGCGTCGTTCGAATTGAACGGGTTCCCTACTTGGTTTCCCAAGCTATTCACTACGCACGCCTCGGAAGTGACCCGTTTCCTGCTACAGGAAATCCGATTCGAGCTCAGGGCTAGCGAGCCCGGTACGGATACCCATTACATCCTCGACGATGTTACCTCCGTTGGTCAGTGGGCCTGGAATGCGCTGGCGCCAGAAATCCTGCTGATCCTGAAAGAAAACTACGTCGTCAACCTCTCGAGCCTTGAGCAGCTGATTCGGATCGTGCAAGGCTCAAATCTTCCCGACGACGCTATTCTAGAGGCCACTCTCCTCGGATGCCGAAGAGAGAGCCGCCTTGACCACCTGGCTTGCTGGCTGGCGATGCTGGCAGGTGTCAATGCCGAACAGGCGTGCGAAATGCTCCAATCGAAACTGCGATCGCTTGCGGACGTAGCCGAACGTACCGTATTTGCCATGGTTTTCATTACACACCTGTGCGTAGGCCGGCGTGGCGATCCGGGCGTCAATACCCGCGAAGCTTTCAAGCGGCCTGCTGAGCTCAAGGCGATTTACCTGCTGATGCACGAACATATCCGTATGACTGACGACATTGATCGCCTCGGCAAGGGTGTCTATTCGCCTGACCTGCGCGACCACGCGCAAAATGCGCGAGAACGTCTCCTCGACTTGTTGATGGCTATCCCGGGGAAGGAAACGTTTCAGGCGCTTACAGAAATTGCGAATTGTCATCCCAACGAGTCGGCTAGAGGCTGGATGCTGCAGCTTGCGCGAGAGCGCGCGGAGAAAGATGCCGAAATGGCGCCGTGGACTTGTGAGCAGCTCAGGGATTTCAATGACGAGCTCGAGCAGACGCCGCGTACTCATCGCGAGCTCGCTGACCTCGCCGAGAGTCGGTTGATCGATTTGAAGGACGATTGGGAAGAGGGCGACTCGAGCATTGCAGGAGTTTTGCAAGGCGTCACGAAGGAAACAACGCTTCGAAACTTCATCGCGAATACCCTTCGAGAAAAAGCTCACGGACGATACACAATCACCCAAGAGGAAGAACTTGCCGATGCGAAGCGGCCGGACATCCGGTTCGATCGGGCGGGGGTTGATGCACCCGTTCCCATGGAACTGAAACTTGCGGACAACGGGTGGTCTGGCCAGCGCTTGTTCGAGCGGCTCGAGAACCAACTGTGTGGCGACTATTTGCGTGACGTGCACTCTGGTCGAGGCCTATTTGTGATCGTCACGCGCGGCAGCCAGCAGCACTGGAATATCCCTGGGCACGCGGAAGCCGTGGACTTCAACGGGTTGACCAAGGCTCTACAAGACCATTGGCGGGAAATTTCCGCTAGGTTCCCGCACCTCGAGCGCATTGACGTCGTGGGGATTGATCTAACGAAGCGGTTGCGCCCACCGCGCACGTGATATGCGGGAAACTGCGCGAATCGCACCCGATCCGATAATCACGGTGCTTGTTTTCGGGGAACTGCAGCCTGAATCATGGACGTTTCCAACTCCTTCTCGGGTTCGCGGTCGAGCTGTACTGTTACGCGGCCGCCCAGGTTTTGCGAAATTACGAGCTCCCCGGGCGAGTCTCCATGTGAAATTGCATAGCCCGCGAGAACGATCAGGGTCGGAATGGCGGCGATGAGGATCTCGTTTTCGTAGATATCAAACGAATTGCGCAGTATGATCTGGCCGCTGCCAGCCTCAATGGACCGGCGCAGATCCTCATCGTCGCAGACGAACCGAATATCCGCCAAGCGATTTACATGCAGTGGTTTTCCTGCGATTAGATCTCGACCCTTTAGCCACGCATGCATGTCGCCAGGGCTCAGTGCTACCGTCCCGTCCCAGCGCAACGGCGTAGCTCCGAACTCACAGACCGTTCGCATCGCGGCGATGCACTCCAACCACGCCGACATCCACTCGAATAGCTCAGAAACAGCGATTATTTGATCGCGACGCAGCGCTTAATGCGGCGGGTTGTAGCGATCAACTGAGCGGATCAGCGCTTATTTGGTCCTAGTCAAGAAGAGGGCGAAATCATCCCGTTCCAGTATTTTACATAATATACAAAGGGCACTATGTGCGTCGCAGGCGAAGAGGCACCAACACGTCCGCATCGGCGCTGGATTTTCACGTGCATTGCTTCGCACATTCCCACGTGGCCACGTGGCTTCACCGGTCGCCAACTACCGGATCTCCTGTCAAACCGCTGCAGGAATCGATATTTCCTTTAGGCGAACGCCTCGCCCCGTGCCTTGGCTTGGCATGTTCTCACCGATCAGCTCAATTCCCGCCGCATCCAGGGCGCTCACGATTTTCGTTAGTGTGTCGACCACGCCGCGGACATTGCCGGTGCTGGCTTCCATGCGCTGAATGGTTGGCAAGGACACGCCGGCCTTCTCAGCCAGCGCTTTCTGATCCATACCCGCCAGTGCGCGCGCGGCGCGCAGTTGAGCCGCAGTGATCATGAACCGTGCTTCGACGTTGATGCTTGATGCATCTTAAGTGATGTTCGGCGCGTCATCCATTTCTCCTGTTCTGCACGGGCCTCGGGGCAGTTAGATGCCCATGAGGAGTCGCGACAGTGACGTCCCGCAATGTCCTTGATGACGTATAATACATGTATTAATATGCTTCATACATCACTTATAATGCACTAAGCTTTAATTCTCACGCAGACCTGGCAGCCGCCGAGGTCAGATGTAAGGCCCTGGAACCTCTTGAGCACCCATGCAAAATCCTGCTTCCGTTTCGGCAATCGCAAGAGCTCGCCGCACTGTTTCGCGGCCCGCGCCGTCAGCAACCCCGCCCCTGGATCGCATCGCCTTTCTCGGCACCGCGCAAGGGGCGAAGGTCTCCGGTGAATCGATTCAGGTTCAGTCGTTGTGCTGGCCGATGGTGCCCACGGCATGGTCCGACCTCACCCACGCGTGGCAGCGTTTGCGTGAGCTGCGAAGCGAGTCCCCCTATGCGAGTACGCCCGATTCGCGTTCTTCCTGGGTCGCGGCCAGTGCGCCGCAATTGGCGACGCCGTTTCGTGGAACGACTGCCGAGGAGAGTTCGGTCGCTGCCCTGCTGACACGAACGCCGATACGCATTGCTATTTCACTGATCACCACTCGCCGCTCGGGCGAGCCGGCTGCACCCTCCGGTAGCTGGCAACAGGCCTTGTCGGCGTGTCTTGCGATCTATCACGAATTCGTCCGTTGGCCTGCGCGCCGCCCGTGCACGCTGTTTGTGTGTCGGCATGATGAGGAGGTCACCGATCGCCAACTGTCGAACGCCTTCCACCAATGCCGGGCGCGAACACCGGAGGCCACATGGCTCGCCAGTGCGCAAGCGCGCGTCTGGAGCGAGTCGATCGAACCGCTAGCATTGGAGTTGGCTCACCTCGTGGCGGCTTCCGTGTTGCGGCATCAGCTTGAACCGAGTGAGCCGAACGCGATCTTCGATACCGTTCTGACGAAGCTCGCGCCGGATCCGTCCGGGTTGCGTTTCGGTACCTCAGGCAGGAAACCGGTCACCGCCAAAAAGCGGTAGCCAGGGAGGAGCGTACGGTGACACATGTTACGGCTTGCCAATGACCCGCACGAACAAGCGATGGAAAAAGGTGGATCGCGGCGGCACGATGGGATTGTGCCGCTATGAAGTCGATGCCTGTCTCAGAACGTTGATTCGCGCGGCACGCGCGCGTGGTCAGAGTTCGACGGAGCGCGACCTCAGCGATGCGGGCGACCAGTCTCGTCCCTTCGTTCATGAGACCCGGTACTACAAGTCCCTTCACTTCGGCGCCTCGGAGACGCAGAGTCGGATGTTGAAACGGGATCCCTATGCATTGGTCGTGGACTATACACGCACGATGATGGGCTTTCTTACCTTCAACCCCGTGCCCAATCGCATTGCGATGATTGGGTTGGGCGGCGGATCCCTCGCAAAATTTTGCTATCGCGAATTGCCGCGCACTCAGATCGACGTCGTCGAGATCAATCCCTACGTCGTCGCATTGCGAGATGACTTCTTTGTCCCTTCTGATGGTGACAGGTTTCGCATCCATCTCGGTGATGGAACGCACTTCATCGGCAAGGCGCACAGGCAGTTTGATGTCTTGCTGCTGGACGCGTATACCCGAACGGGTCTGCCGCCTCGGCTGGGGTCGGCTGCGTTCTATCGCGGTTGCCGCCGAACGCTCTGCGACAACGGCATCATGGTCTTGAATCTGTACTGCAAGGATTCGGATGAGCATCTGGACCGACTTCGAGCAATTTTCCACGGCGAGGTGTTCGTCGTGGACGAGGTCGATGGAACGAATCGCGTGGTGTTCGCCTGCAACGGCAATTTTCTTGCAAGCGACACGTCGACCGTCGCTCCGACTCTTCGGCACACGGCGGGGGAATTGCTCAGACCTGAACTTTCACGCGTCAGATCGGCAGTGCGAGAGCAACTCGGTGCGGCAACAATAGAATTGGGTTCGCATGCTGCACCTCGTTGACTCCAGCCAGATGCTGAGGCTCCAGCCGGATCGGGAGAAGTGGAGATCGTTGGTGCGACCCAATCGAATCACTCGCAGTGCGTACGCTCCTACGGCGGGTCAAAGCCGTTTGCGAAGATCGTGTCGTCGCCTTCGATGTCGAGCGTGACGTCGTCGAACCAGGCGTTTGTCGGCGTGCCGGATGCGCCGTTTTCCACGGCGACCAGCGTCACGGCGATCGAACTGGTGTAGGTCCAGTCCTGTGCCACCTCGACGTACGCGGGCGTCGCAGGCTTGCTCCAACTGTTGTCAGTGGAGAGAACCTGCGTGCCGGTCGCGTTCGGCGCGCCACTGGTCCAATTCTCTCCGCCGCTTGCGATATTCCCAATACAGTTCGACGATGTCACCAGCGGTGATCATGGTGCCGGTGGTGCATGCACTGGACGACTCCCCTACTCCCATGCCTGCGTTCGGAACCGCGATGTGTGCCGAGCCCGAGCCTGCACCGCTCGCGTTGAAAGCCGAATTGAGCACGAGCGGTTGCAGCGTCTGGCGTTCGATTGCGCCGAGATCCCGCTTGCCATGGACATCCCAACGATGGGGAGATCGACATCGCGCGGATTTGAGTCGAGGTCCTGGCCATCATTCGCAACGCTCGTCGCAAAGTCGACGGCTGGCGATCCGGCACGCAGCGAGTAGTCGCTGTGTACGGGACGAAACGCGGATTTTGTTCGATCACGTATGGTGCCGCCGTCGACCGAGGCGCGCTCGCTGACCATGTCTGTATCGCGCATTCACCAAGGACGACCTTCGAGGTGAAGCTCCGAACGCGCGCCGGCCCGCTCAGATACACTGCGCCAACGCGTTACGCCGTCGAACCCACAGGGGGAAACATGGCCAGCCGATCGACGTTATTCATGCTGATACGGCGAGTCGCTGCAGTTGCGATGTTCGCTTGGATGCTGCCCGATGGCATCGCGCATGCCGACACGGTCATCGTCAGCGCGGCCGACGCGAGCCAGCCGACCGCAAGCGTACCGGTGAACTTGAACTTTCCCATCTCGCTTGCCGGCGACACGACGTACGACGTTGCATTCGACTACTCGACACTCGATGCGAGTGCGCATGCCGGCATCGACTACGCGGCGACGTCCGGTTTCGCGCTGTCGCCCGCGGGCACGACGAGCCTGACGATCCCGGTGTTGTTGAATCCGATCGCCAGCGGCGCGGACCTGACCTTTCAGTTGCAACTCGCGCGCGCCACCGGTATCGGACCTGCCGCCGTGTTCGCCTCTCAACAGCGTATCGCAGCGGCGGGATCGCCGCAGTCGTTCGCGTGCGCCGACATCAACGGCGATGGCAAGCCCGATCTCCTGATCGCGGACCTTGCCCCGAATGCGATCAGCGTACGGGTCGATACCACGGCGCCGGGAGCTAGCGTGTCGACGTTTTCCGCCAGCACCTCATTCAGTGCGGGCGGTGATGCGGTCTACGTCACGACAGCGGACGTCAACGGTGACGGTCGACCCGATATCGTCACACTCAACACTGGCGCGGTGAGCGTGTTGTTGAATGCGACGGTACCCGGCGCGACGACGCCGAGCTTTTTGCCCGTGCAACGTTTTTCTACCGGAGCGCTTGCTGCCGCGCTGGTCGTGGCCGACTTCAACGGCGACGGCAAACCCGATCTTGCAGTGTCCTTGCCGGCTACGCATCAACTGTCGGTGCTGTTCAAC